>Ga0255050_10000003_pt1 | contig 79646 bp, 68 predicted proteins | sample JV7_2_5_MG_FD_181714 | JGI IMG/M metagenome (GOLD analysis project Ga0255050, IMG submission 181714) | Seawater microbial communities from Jervis Inlet, British Columbia, Canada - JV7_2_5 | ecosystem: Environmental > Aquatic > Marine > Inlet | place: Canada: British Columbia | collected 2016-10-06
CATCCATCATAAATATCGATGATATGGCCACCACATAGCGTGAATATGGTATCTACACCCTCGCCCTTGAGTGCCTTTGCGACAAGGTGACCGCCGGATATAACCGACCCATCTTTATTTTTCTGCTGCAGGGTATCACTTGCAGTATCCGACTTTACCCTGGTTTCTGTAGCTGTTGTCATTTCACACCTCTAAATTTATTCAGCCTGATTATTCTTCATCAGTCGTTCTACGGTGGCTGGCTGCCGTAGTTCTGGCTTATCAATCCAGGTAATCGACATACTTATCGACATGCCTGGCCAGTTCGAGCGCATGATCGCGCACCAGCTGTTCGGCGTGATAAGGATCTCGATCTTCTATCGCCTCGATAATTCGAATGTGGTCGATCACCGAGCGAGAAATCCGATCTCGTTCTTTTATGGTACTGGCACGAATCGCGCGCATATGGAAAAACAGTTGATTCGACATTTCCGAAATCAGGGGTGACTGCCCCAGACTTATGATGGTCTGATGAAATTCTATATTGGTCGCTGAATATTCATCGATGTGGGCCTTGGCCTCTTCACTATCATCAAAGCTGGTAAAGTTTTTGCGTAAACTGGCTATTTCCCGGTCACTGGCACGACTCGTCGCCAATCTCGCGGCCATGCTCTCCAATGCAGCCCAGGCATCGATCATGTCGATAATTTCATCCTTGGTTTTACGTACTACGAAAGCCCCCCTGCGAGCGACGGTGCGCACCAGCCCTTCTTGCTCAAGGCGAGATATTGCCTCACGCACCGGCGTGCGGCTGACGCCGAGATGCTCACCCAGTGCGCGCTCATCGAGACGCAGTGACTTCGGAGTCGAATAAATATTCATACGGCCTATAATTTCCTTGAGCGCCTCGTAAACCTGTGTTTTTAAAGCTTTTGCCGGAGTCAGTGGAACAATGTTGAGCGTCTTCAATTTAGCCCCCCGTATAAATCTGTCCGGTGATGCCCAGGGCCACGGCTAAACATGACGATTACTCAGCTTTTCATAGCCCATCTTTAACAACGGCAGGAATAAAAATATCAGCGCGGCGATCATAATCGGCCCGGCATAGGTGCGAGTAAAGAATATCGAGAAAGAACCATCACTAATGATCAACGACTGCCGCATGGCTGGCTCGGCCAGCGGACCCAGCACGATAGCCAGTACCGCAGGTGCCAACGGGTAATCCAGCTTACGCATCAGGTACCCGACAATTCCAAAAACCAGCATCAACCAGACATCGTGCAATGACTGGGTTGGCGCATAACCACCAATCAAACACAAAATGAAAATGATCGGTGCCAATATTGTAAATGGAGTTTTCAGTATTTTTATAAATACAGGAATAAAAGCGATGTTTATCAAAAGCGCAAACAGATTGGCCGCATACAGTGAAGCGATCAAACCCCAGACAAAATCGCTGTGGTCGACAAACAATCTCGGGCCCGGCTCCAGCCCCCAGATAACCATTCCACCGAGTAATATCGCCGTCGTCGGTGAGCCGGGAATTCCCAGGGTTAACATCGGCAACATCGAACCGGTACTCGCAGCATTATTAGCCGCCTCAGGAGCACAAACACCTTCTATCGCACCTTCACCAAATTTTTCCGGTTGCTTCGATATTTGCTTGGCGATTCCGTAAGCCATCAGTGAGCCAGGCGTCGCACCGGCGGCCGGCAATATACCGACAAAATAGCCCAGGAATGAGCCCATCACGATCGTTTTCCAGGTTGATACCAGTTCGCGCAAGCTGGCCAGGGTTCGTTTCACAGTGACAGTGGCCTCGGAAAGCATACTTTTGCCCCCGCCGAGATGATGCTCTTCCACCGTCCAGATCATCTCGCCAATACCATAAATTCCAATCGCCAACACTAAAAAGTTTATGCCATGCAAAAAGCCGGTAATGTCCCACAGCACCAGGCGAGGTTCACCAGAGATAATATCGAAGCCTATAGCACTAAATACCAGCCCGATACAAATAGAGAATATGGTTTTAAAAATATCTTCGCCGCCCAGGCCAATAAATGTAGCAAAGGCCAGCAGCATCAATGCAAATTCTTCCGGCGCACCAAATACCAGCGCGACATGAGCGAGTGGCGGTGCAAAAAAGGTAAACAGGACAACTGATATCGAGCCCCCGACGAACGAGGCCACTGCGGCCGCGGTCAGGGCCTTGTCGGCCAACCCTTTCTTCGCCAGTGGTCGGCCATCAAAGGTCGTGGCAACCGCAGTCGATGCACCGGGTATACCAAGCATTATCGATGAGATAGCCCCGCCATACATGGCGCCATAATAGATCGCCGCGAGAAATATAATGGCCCCGGTTGGTGGCACCAGAAAAGTCAGAGGTAATAGTATCGCTACGCCATTAACCGAGCCCAGGCCCGGCATTGCGCCGATAAATAATCCGAGCGCACAACCGCCGATGATTAACATCAGGTTTTGCGGCTCGAATACTACCGTAAAACCGTCGGCCAGGAGTCCGAGAATTTCAAACATCTCCTTTTCTCTTTTTCAGTAGCAGGGCGATCATAGACACCTACAAAAACATCTTGTAAAGCGGTAAAAACAGGGGTTCGGTAATCCCTTTAGGCAGAATTATTTTGAGTGTTATTTCAAAAAAATAAAATATGACGATGGGTATAGCGACTGTTAAAGCAGAGGTAAGCCTCCATGAGTGCTTACCCAAAAATCGTAGGTAAAAAATCAGGAATAGAGGCAATGCGCCATAGATTCCAACAAATGAAAACAATGCAACAGTAACGATGAGAGAAATGGCAACCGCCGCTACATCCACCAGCACATGCGGCTCAATGTAAACCTTCTCCGATGTGGCAATCGGGCCGTGTTTTCGAAACCAGTTAAACAGGATCCCCAGACAGCAGATCAACATGATGGATGACAGCCAGAAAGGCCAGGCACCACCGCCTGGCCCTTCGCCGTCAATCCAGCCGATTGGAAGTTCGACACTTTTAACCATCAGGTAGATAGAGAATATCCCCATCATAATTGCCATTAGCAATTCAGCGGTTCGCACCGACATGATTGGGTCCTCCCTATCTACACTGACTATTACGGTTTAACAAAATACTCCTATTTGATAGCGCCCATGTTTTTCAACATTACACGGTGTATATCGCGCTCTTTTTTCCAGTAACTCATCAACGCATTACCGGTTAACAAATCACCCTGCAAGCTCTTCTTGGTGCGATATCCCTGCCACTTGTCAGAATTAAAGACGCGCGTGAACAGATCGGTGTAATAAGCTGCTGCTTCCTTACTCATGCCAGGTGCGCCAACTACAGTACGTTGCATGTAATAGACATAATCCTTACCGAGTTCCTTAAATGTTGGAGCATCTGCAAACAACGGTAAACGCTTATCGGTAAATGCCGCCAGGGCCTTGGTTGTACCAGCTTCGTAAAATCCCAGTTGCTCCGAAGGATTGTTCACTGTTGAGTCGGCATTATTGCCTGCCAGTTCCTTGGCTACCTTGCCACCACCTTTATAGGGTACGTATTTCATATTCAGACCGTAAGCCTTGTTAAGAAAATCGGTTAACAGATTATCTTCCGAATTCTTCCCGGTTCCAGCCATGATCCAGTTACTGCCCTTGGCTTTAGCCGCCTTAACGAAGTCGGCCACATTGTTGATATCTTTACGGTCGGAATTTACCCACAGAAGAAAGGTATCTTCAGCCATGCGGGCGACCGGTGTAAACGTAGCGATATCGACACCCAATCCGGGTTGACGCAGCGGTGTGGTATAAAAGCTGTTCAGGGTGAACATGATGGTGTGGTTATCACCCTTTTTGCCATTAACGTGAACCAGCGCTTCGGCACCCGAACCACCGGGTTTATTAACCGGCGTAAAGGGAACCGGTGCCATTTTTTCTGACGCAATTATACTTTGTATCAATCTAACGGCCTTGTCGGCACCACCGCCTTTACCAGCCATAACAACAAATTCAACTGGCTTTTGCGGCTCCCAGGCAGCTTGCACAATAGCTGGCAGTCCTGCCAGGATCGCGCTTGCGCCAATAGCACAAACAAGTTTAGTCAACGAGCGTTGTGATTTAAACATTACATATTCCTCCAATTGTGACAGGTCGTTATTGACCCGCAAAATAGATGCCCCTAGCAAATTACCAGAATTATTATCAATCAGGTCGCCCTGGGTGGGTGCCCTTGCTTTTAATTCAGGTACTCGAGTCGAGACAAACGGTATAACTTTAACTCCTTTATTACAGTCGGCGAATCCTGCCAACTTTGGCCTCCCTAAGCCCTTACTGCTCCCTCTAAATCATTCTTTGTAAGCTGTAAAACTCTTATTTAGCTTCAGGCAAGATAACCACGAAAAAGAAGGAACATTTTCAATGTCACACACCAGGTGTTATAAATCCAGCCCTCATTTATATTTGGTATACAATATGCCAAACTCAAATTTACGCCGACACACCCTAAAAGTAAAGTTTTACCCATCGATAAACTTGATCAATAACCCGATAAGAATTATTCGTCTGGATTATCCGGCAGGATTAAGGGTTTGTGCCGTTCAAATTGCGAGTAGCTAAAAGTTACGAATACTTTAGAATCGTTATCAAAATATGGCCGACGGTAACTGCAGGTCATCGCCAGATATCATAGCACCGATTCGAGGTATTCGGATCCCGAGTGCCCGGCCATGGCCTGACCAGATCGCCTAATATAAATTTTGAATAATAGAGACTGCTAATGAATTTACACGAATATCAGTCAAAAGAGCTTTTCCGCTCCTACGGCATTCCAGTACCCAATGGCAAGGCAGCCTTCTCTGCAAGCGAAGCGGTCGAAGCAGCTAAGTCGCTCCAGGGCGACAAATACATTGTCAAAGCCCAGGTCCATGCAGGTGGTCGGGGTAAGGCCGGAGGTGTAAAAATTGTCGACAGCGTAGAACAGGCCGGCGAAGTGGCAGCATCCATGCTCGGCACTAACCTGGTAACTATCCAGACAGATGCTAACGGTCAACCGATTAACCGCATCCTGGTCGAAGAAATCTGTGATATCACTAACGAGCTTTATCTCGGTGCTGTACTCGATCGCTCCAAATGCCGTGTCGTAATAATGGCTTCCACCGAAGGCGGTGTCGAAATCGAAAAGGTTGCCCACGAAACCCCCGAGAAAATTCTCAAAGCCACTATCAATCCATTGGTCGGAGTGATGCCTTACCAATGTCGAGAGCTCGCATTTGGTCTGGGATTAAGCGGTGACCAAATCAAACAGTTTTCCAGGTTGCTGACTAACCTGGGAAAACTGATCCAGGAAAAAGACCTGTCGCTGATTGAAGTCAACCCGCTGGTCGTCACGGGCAATGGTGATCTACTGTGTCTGGATGGCAAAATTAATATCGATGGTAACGCGTTATTCCGCCACCCTGATCTGGTCGAAATGCGTGATAAGTCCCAGGAAGATGAGCGCGAAAATCGAGCCGCCGATTGGGACCTTAGTTATGTTGCACTCGATGGAGAAATCGGTTGCATGGTCAACGGTGCAGGATTGGCGATGGCAACTATGGACATCATCAAGCTTAGTGGTGGGGACCCGGCTAACTTTCTCGACGTCGGCGGTGGTGCCACTAAAGAACGGGTCGCGGAGGCGCTCAAAATTATCCTTTCGGATGACAAGGTTAAGGGCATTCTGGTCAATATATTCGGTGGCATCGTACGTTGTGATTTAATTGCAGAAGGTATTATTTCCGCGGTCGCAGAGGTGAAAATTTCAGTTCCGATCGTGGTAAGACTCGAAGGCACGAAGGCCGCCGAAGGAACTGACCTGTTAAATAACAGTGACCTGAACCTGATAGCGGCCCAGGATCTTGGCGAAGCGGCTGTGAAGATCGTCGCGGCAGTCGGAGAGGCGAAATGAGCGTACTAGTTGATAAAAACACTCAGGTTCTGTGCCAGGGTTTTACCGGTAAACAGGGCACCTTTCATTGCGAACAGGCGATTGCCTACGGTACCAAAATGGTCGGTGGGGTAACCCCCGGTAAAGGTGGGCAGACTCATCTCGATCTGCCCGTATTTGATACGGTTCGCGAAGCGGTCAGCGAAACCGGCGCCGATGCCACCGTGATCTATGTACCCGCTGCTTTCTGTAAAGACTCGATTTTCGAGGCCGCCGAGTCCGGTATCGGTTTAATCGTCTGTATCACTGAAGGTATTCCTACCCTCGACATGCTGGAAGCAAAAATTGCCGTTGAGCAAAGTGGCATTCGATTAATAGGACCTAATTGCCCGGGCATCATTACCCCCGATGAATGCAAAATAGGCATTATGCCAGGCTCGATACATATGGCTGGTAAGGTTGGCGTTATTTCACGTTCCGGTACGCTCACTTACGAGTGTGTCAAGCAGACCTCGGATCTCAACTTTGGCCAGAGCACCTGCATCGGGATTGGTGGCGACCCTATTCCTGGTACCAACTTCATAGATGCGCTAAGCCTGTTCGAGGCAGATCCAGCAACTGAGGCTATTTTGATGGTCGGTGAAATCGGTGGAAGCGCAGAAGAAGAGGCGGCAGAGTTCATTCAAAGCGATGTCAGCAAACCAGTGGTTTCTTATATAGCCGGGGTAACCGCACCCAAGGGTAAGCGAATGGGTCACGCGGGGGCTATCATTGCCGGTGGCAAGGGTACCGCCGCAGATAAATTTGCCGCCCTCGAAAAAGCCGGCGTCCACACCGTGAGATCACCTGCCGAACTGGGCAAAGGTGTTCAGCAAGCAACAGGCTGGTAGCAGGAGTCCAGCCCCAAAAAATCACCCACAGCAAGCCGGAATAAAATCAACCTGGTGGAGCCACCAAACTCTACGCTGTTCCACCTCCTCCTCACACCCCCAGCGCTGTGCTCGCGAGAATGTATTAATCCATCACAATTGCGTCAACAATTCCTTTGGCGAATTCGAAAACAGGCAAGATCGTGAACGCTTACGACAGTTCGATCCTACTTCGGGAGGATAGGAGTGGCGAATCCCTTACTGCTATAGTGATAGTCGGCACTAACTTCGGCAGGTGCCCGAATCAAATGTGTGAATATCCCTATTGTGGAGGCGATTATGTCTGAGTTTAAGGTCGATCAGGTGAGGAAAATGTTTCCGGCACTGGTCTCTAAAAACGGGAAACAACCCCCGATTTTTCTCGATAACCCGGCCGGAACACAGCTCCCTGCACCGGTGATCGAGGCTGTTAGTGAGGCAATGACCTACGCCAGCAGTAATTTGGGCGGCGTATTCCCGGGCTCTATTCGGGCAGATGAAATCTGGCAAGGCAGTCACGAAGCGATCGCCGAGATGCTGGGTGTTTCCTCGATGCGGGAAATAGTAGTCGGCCCCAGTATGACTGCCCTGACCTTGCATATATCCCGAAGCCTGGGTCGAACTTTCAATCGCGGAGATGAAATTATTGTCACCCGCATGGACCACGAGGGTGATATTTCCCCGTGGCTATTACTCGCCGAAGACCTGGGACTGGTAATTAAATGGTTACCGTTTAATCAGGAAACCTGGCAGATTGAAGTCGAAGATCTTAACGCATTACTGACTGACAAGACCCGCCTGCTGGCATTGAATTACGCCAGCAACCTGACCGGCAGCATCAACAATATATCCGAACTGGCCGGTGTTGCTCGCTCCGCGGGCGCCCTGGTTTACGTCGATGCGGTCCAGTTGGCGCCGCACCGTTTGCTGGCTGTGAATGAGCTAAACTGCGATTTCCTGGTATGTTCGTCCTACAAGTTTTACGGACCCCACCTGGGCATACTGTGGGGCAGAGAATCAGTGCTGGCTGAACTGGACGCCTATCGTTGTCGATGTGCATCCGATGAACTATCGGTAAGATTTGAAACCGGCACACCACAAACCGAATTGCTGGCCGGCCTCGAAGCCACGGTTGAATATTTCCGCTGGCTGGGAGAAATTTGTGGTTATTCGGGTTCCCGGCGTGAACAAATCGCGGGCGCCTTTACCGCTGCAACCGATTACGAAAACCGCCTGACAATCAAACTGATCGAGGCGTTAAAAGAGATCAAGGGACTGATAATTCACGGAATAACCGATTCCAGTCGCATACATGATCGAGTACCGACAATTTCCTTTACCCATGCCACGGTTTCACCGACCGAGATAGCAACAACACTGGCGCAATCCAATATCTGTGGCTGGTCCGGTCATAACTATGCCTACGAGGTGGTGAAACAACTGGGGCTGGATGAAGAACAGGGCGTGCTTAGACTCGGAATTGCCCAGTACAATACCGAAACCGAGATCGATCAAACACTCGAGGTGTTAAACGGCCTGCTCGCACAGAATAAAAAACCCAAAAGTCCCAATTACAAAGGTGTAGAATGCATAGCCTGAACCTACGGTCGAAGTACAAAGGGCCATCGAATCAATGCTGGACATCACCCCTCATGCGTCAAACATTAATCAGTCGGCAAGCGATGAGTGGATCGAGGCAATCGCCGGCGCCATAGATCATGTAAATTCCGGCTCCTGCCCGCAGCACCTGGTGAATGCGCTTGCAACGCTGGTTAAGTTCGACATGGCCATGTCGGTGGTCTATAGCCACCATTGTAAACCCTTCTATGTTTACGACACATTTCAGACTAAAAAAGCAAAGCAGGGGCTGGCTAACTATATTAACAGCACCTTTATTCTGAATCCCGCCTATGCCGCTTATTGTGGCGGGTTAAATTCAGGCGTCTACCGGATTCATGAGTTATCGTCTGAAAACAGCGTCGGCAGCAGCCAGTACCATAGCCTGAAGATCAGGCGAATGCCGGGTGAAGAACTGGAATACATCACCGAGTGCTGGCCACATAAGATGGAAGAAATTTTTATTGCCATATCCCTGCCAGCAGGCGAAATGGGTGAAATCAGCCTGTTGCGAGCCCGCTCTAAAGGTGGCTTTGCCGATACCGATATCGCCCTGTTAAAAGCGCATTTGCCGCTGATAGAAGCGGTATATCGACAGTACTGGATAAAGGCTCGTTGCTACGCTTCGATAGACAATACCGTTCCGCCAATGGATTACCTGCTTAAAACAGTATTTGACGATCAGTTGAGTTCCCGCGAAAACCAGGTCGCGGCGTTGGTGCTGAAAGGCACTAGCGGGCAGGATATCGCGGATGAGTTGGGTATATCCTTGACCACGGTGAAAACCCATCGTAAAAATCTGTACTTGAAGCTGGGTATTACCACTCAAACTGAGCTTTTCTCACTTGCCCTGAATGCGTTGGCGCTGCATGCCTGATTCGCTGTCTGATTACTGACTGGATCAGTTTGTTCGACAGGTGTATCCTGATTATTGCCGTAGTTCAATAACAAGACTGCACTAAATCCCACCCTCCTACCTAGGGAGGATTCTGGCTAACTGTATATTACGGCATACTTAATCTGATGCCGGTTTGATAACCTGCACATTTCAATAAGAATCTTGAGGAGGATAAAATGAAATTTCCACTGCTTAAAATTGCGGCCCTGGCCGTACTGTCAATGACGCTGTTCACTAATAGTGCCAGGGCAGAAACATTACGCGTTGGCATGGAGTGCACCTATGCGCCATTCAATTTCAAGAACGCCGATGGCTACCTTGATGGCTATGACGTCGATGTCGCCAAGGGTGTCGCCGCAATAATTGGCGCTGATCTGGATTTTATTTGCCAGAAATGGGACGGCATGATCCCCGCCCTGCTGGCTAACAAGTTTGATATTGTGGTGGCGTCCATGTCCATTACAGATAAACGCCTGAAAAAAATGGATTTCTCCGACACTTACCGCATTTCGGTAGGCCGCCTGGTCGGCAGAAAAAATGCAGGCCTCAATCTTTTCGATGGTTCTGATAAGCCAATTCCAGCCAACTTCTCTGGCCTCAAGGTCGGGCTGGAGAGGGCTACGACCTATTCCGACTGGTTCGAAAACGAACTTCCCGGAGCTAACGTGGTTTTATACGATACCAACGAGGCATTGTATCTCGACCTGGTGAATGGCCGCACCGATATGATCATGACCAATCCGATGAAGGCCCACCTCAGGTTTCTGAGCAAGGAAGACGGTGCTGGTTTCGAATTTGTCAGCCCACAGATCGATGAGAGAAAATACTTTGGCATTGGTGTTGGCATTGGCCTGCGCAAGGGTAACGATGACTTGAAAGCCCGTCTGAATGGTGCCATAAAAACGCTGACTGATAACGGCTCACTGGAAAAGTATGCTCTGAAGTATTTCCCCTTTGCCATCCATTAGTATTGCGGGATGGTCACTGAGCAGGTGGTAGCTCACCTGCATTATATTTCGCGGTGGGGGTACTGTAGTGGCCCCCGCCGCGGTCTACTCACTGTTTCAATTCCCTGCTAGCGTGATTTTCAATCACGCCTTGATAAACGGCTGGGAGTAAACAGCCGTGGAAGCAATAACCGGCTGGTGGGACGATTTCTTCTGGGGCTCGCTCGTCGTGGTCGAGCTTTTCTTTGTTGCCCTGATCTTGACTGTCCTGTTCGGACTGATTGGAGCCGCCGCCAAGCTGTCGAAAAACCGGGTCGCCCATGCGATTGCCAATGGCTATACGATTATCTTTCGTGGCACACCCGAGATTCTGGTTCTATTACTGTTTTATTTCGGTTCAGCCATCACCTTGACGGCGATTGCCCAGGCCTTCGATCCCGAGGTCAAGTTTGTCGATTTCCCGCCATTCTGGGCTGGCTCATTCGCCATTGCGTTGATCATCGGATCCTACGCGACGGAAACTTTTCGCGGCGCCTTCCTCGGTGTCGAACCCGGGCAGGTTGAAGCCGGCAGAGCGCTCGGGCTGTCGAACTTGCAAACCTTCATTTACATCCGTATTCCAGCGATGTGGCGGCTGGCGCTACCGCCTTTCGGTAACCACATGCTGTCTCTGATCAAGGATACCGCACTGGTAGCTATCATCGGTCTGGAAGAGACCCTGTTTGTCGCCGAGCAGGCGATTGGCACTACCGGCAAACCATTTACCATGTATATCCTGGTTGGCGCAATCTACCTGGGGTTTTCAACCATCATCACCCTGTCGGTGATGCTGCTCGAAAGGTATGCCAACCGGCACCTGGAAATCGCGTCATGAGTTTTGATATTGCCCTGATTATCGACAGCATTCCCAAAATGCTGATGGGAATCGGCCTGACATTTCAGTTGCTATTCCTGTCACTGGCGTTGGGTACCGCGCTCGCTATTATCCTGTTGTTAATGCGAATCAGCGGCCGCTGGTATCTTTCGGTACCGACAATGATCTACATCTATATCTTTCGCGGCACCCCGATCCTGGTGCAAATATTCATCATTTACTACGGCTTCCCGCAACTCGAGTTTATCCGCGAAAGCATTTTCTGGCCTATTTTACGAGAGCCTTTTGGATGCGCTATTGTTGCCCTGACACTGAATACCGGCGCTTATGTTTCGGAAATTTTTCGCGGCGGCGTTATCGGTGTCGACCGTGGCCTGAAAGAAGCGGGCGCGGCGCTGGGAATCTCCGCAACCCATCGATTTATCCACATTACGGCTCCGATCGCCATACGTTTGTGCCTCCCGGCATACAGCAATGATGTCATCAGCCTGCAGAAGAGCACCGCCCTGGCCAGCACCATCACCCTGCTCGATATGACCGGAATTGCAAGAACCATCGTCGCCGAAACCTATGCCCCCTACGAGGTTTTCGTATCGCTGATGGTTATTTATCTGATCCTGACCTGGTTTATTCAAAGAAGTTTCGGCTGGATCGAAAAACGCATGAGTCGACATATAAGAGAGGAAGTGTGATATGAATGATAGCGGGCAGGCCAGCATTATCCAGCTGGAAAATGTCGATAAGTATTTTGGCGATTTTCAGGCGCTGAAAAATATCAGTTTGTCGGTGAAAAAGGGCGAACGAATTGTCGTTTGCGGCCCTTCCGGATCCGGTAAATCAACCTTGATCCGCTGCATCAACCGGCTCGAGGAACACAGCAAGGGCAAGATTATCGTCAATGGCCACGAACTGACCAGTGCCGTGAAGGATATCGATGCGGTACGCAGGGAAGTTGGAATGGTGTTTCAGAGCTTCAATCTGTTTCCCCACCTGACGGTGATCAAGAATTTGATGCTGGCGCCCAAGTTAGCACGCAAGTCCTCAAAGTCTGAGGCATACGAAGTTGCGATGAAATATCTCGAACGGGTGAAAATTCCTGAGCAGGCGGACAAGTATCCAAGCCAGTTATCCGGTGGCCAGCAGCAACGTGTCGCCATTGCCCGCGCCCTGTGCATGAATCCTCAGATAATGCTGTTCGACGAACCGACCTCGGCACTCGATCCGGAAATGATTAGTGAAGTACTCGACGTTATGACGGATCTGGCGCAGGAAGGTATGACCATGATTGTCGTCACCCACGAAATGGGATTTGCACGGTCGGTGGCTGACAATGTAATTTTCATGGATAGCGGTGAAATTGTCGAAATGAACCCGCCGAAAGAATTCTTCGATAACCCGAAGAGCGAACGCACCAAGCTGTTCCTCAGCCAGATATTGACCCATTAAAGCCTGATCTTAATTATGCTAGCCGAAAAAGATCTTGATAAATTCGCTGTCAGTGCGGCCACCATGGCCGATGCCAGCGGGGAATTGATCCGCAGGGATCAGCCAAAGGCATTTGAAGTAGAAATTAAAGGGGACGGTAGCCCGGTAACCTCGGTCGACAAGGCTGCCGAGATGAGTATCCGTGCCATTATTGACGAGCTACACCCTGACCACGGTATTTTTGGCGAAGAGTACGGGGCTAGCGGGGCCGATCGCGAGTTCATCTGGGTGATTGATCCAATAGACGGGACCTTGCCGTTCCTGGCTGGCTTCCCGGTATTTGGGACCTTGATCGCCCTGTTGCATAACGGCGCACCGGTGTTGGGACTCATCGACATGCCGATGACCCGCGAGCGCTGGATTGGTGGCACGAAGCTGCCAACCACTCACAATGGAAAAACCGTAACAACCCGTGCCTGTAAATACCTGGCCTCAGCCCTGATGTCGACCAGCAACGTCGATTTCTACGATGAAGCCTCGCTGCCCGCACTGAAACGTATGCAGCAAGCAACGCGACTAAATGTCTACGGGGGAAGCTGCATGGCCTACGGCCAAATTGCCTCGGGACGGATCGATGTCGGCATAGACGTTCAATTTGACATTCATGATTACCTGCCCCTGGTCCCGATCGTCACCGGCGCTGGTGGTATTGTCACCGACTGGAATGCCAATCCGTTAGACATGAATTCGGGTGATCGCTTCATAGCGTCGGGAGACGAAAGAACCCATGCCGAGGCTTTGATAGTTTTGAACCAGACCTGAGCCTGTTCCAGTCCATATTTTCCTGGCAGCACAGGCATTTATTAACAAGGTCAGGGCTGGTATTTTGGATTAATGCCGTCTATGCTTCATAGTACCAATAGTCATTCTCCGTAACTAATCCATGTTTAGATATTCGTCGGACCGGGCTCCGGTATTCCTGGTGCTCGCACTGAGCGCGATCGACTTCCTGATTTATTTCCTGGTTGATAATGTCTGGTGGCTTTCGGGTTATACACTACTGGTAATTTTGCCGAAAGGCCTGATCTGTGCCTGGAATCATCACCATCAGCACACGCTCACTTTTCACGCTAAACCGCTCAACCGCCTGCTCGAATTTTTCTACGCGTTGCACACCGGCGTAACCACGAACCTGTGGGTTTTGCACCATGTGCTCGGCCACCATAAGAACTTTCTCGACCAGGAACGCGATGAGAGTGCATGGAAACGTAAGGATGGAAGCACGATGGGGGTTCTGGAATACACTTTCACCATAGCCTGCACCGCTTATTATCGAGGCTTTCAGGTTGGCAAGAAACATCCCCGGGTACAGCGCAACTTTCTGCTCTACTCGATACTGACCATTACCGGTGTGGCCCTGCTCTGCTGGTACCGGTTCGTGCCGGCGCTATTCGTGTTTCTGTTGCCGATGGTCATCAGCCTGTTGTTTACCGTCTGGGTGACTTACGAGCATCACAGTGGTCTGGATACTGATGAAGAATCCCATGCCTCGTACAACAACGTCAACCGGCTGTTCAATTTTTTGACAGGAAATCTCGGTTATCACACCGCGCACCACTATCGGCAGGGCCTGCACTGGTCAAAGCTGCCGGAATTACATGAGAGCATAAAACATCTGATTCCGCCCAGGTTAATACGCGACGCACGCTTCGTTCTGAACGAATCCTGATTAGGTCGACGCCTGGCACATATGATTAATCTAGCCAGACTCCGGTAACACCCCGGTTAGTCCACCTCGTTATCCAAGAATTTTTGCCACGCGTTTTTGAAGCGCCGGCAGCAGCTCGGCGTCGAACCACGGATTTTTTTGTAGCCAAGGATTATTCCTCGGGCTGGGATGGGGAAGCGGAACCATTTTTGGCCAATAGCTGCTCCACGACTTCACCAGTTCTGTCAGGGACGAACTAGCATCATCGAAGTGGTACAGCTGCGCATATTTTCCGAGCACCAGGGTCAATTCCAGGTTGGGGAGCTGTTCAAGCAACTGTTTACGCCAGGCGGGTTCACACTCCAACCGCGGCGGAAGATCCCCCGATTTTCCCGAACCCGGATAGCAAAATCCCATCGGCAGGATCGCGATTTGTTCGGGGTCGTAGAACACTTCATGGCTAACATTCAGCCACTCGCGCAACCGATTTCCGCTGGCATCATCGAATGGCACACCCGACTCGTGTACTTTTCTGCCCGGCGCCTGACCGGCAATCAAAATTCTTGCCTTCGGGTGTAGCTGAAGAACAGGCCGGGCACCGAGCGGCAGGTGAGCCTCGCAGATTTTGCAGGCCCGAACCCCGGCCAGTAAGGATGTGAAAGATTTCATAGTGGTAGATCTCCCAGGCCGGATTTAATTTTTTTACTTGACCATCAATGCCGTGACGCGTCCTGGTAGCATCAAGGCAAGCATCAGGGCAAACAGATAGACGCCGACATAGATGCCAAAACAGAGTTTATTTTGCGCCAGCATGGTGGCGGGGTCGGTATCGGTGAGAACCGTCGAGATAATCGTAATCCCCGCTACCCCACCCAGGTACCGCATCGTCGACAAAACACCGGAAGCCACACCGCTTTGTTCTGGAGGAACAGCCGACAACGCGGCCGCCTGGGCAGGACCCATTACCATGCCGATACCTCCACCCACCCAGGCCAGGGAAATGGACATCCACCACAGCGAGGTCGAGCCTGTTGTAGCGAGAAGCATGATCATTCCAACGAGGCTGATCAACAACCCGCTGAGAACGGTTGTACGGGCACCCAGACTTTCGGCCATGCGACCACCAATGGAGGAGCAGAAAACCATGAAAATGGTCATCGTCAACAGGATCTGTCCAATAGCTACCGGATCGAGGTAGTACCAGCCCTTAAGCAAAAATGGGAGCTGGAATAACAGGGCATACATGCCAAGATTGTGCAAACCTACGACCGAACCACCAATCACGAACGGGATACGACGAAACAATTGCAGGTCAATAAGCGGGTCTGGCGTACGCTTTTCCCATTTTGTAAATCCGTATAGACCCAACCCGCCGAAGACGATTGCCGCGACTGGCCAAAGTCCGTCGCTCTTCATTCCTGTGACGATAATTCCCAGACTGATCGCCAGCAGTCCCATGCCGGTGAAATCAAATTTTGCACTAGAACCGTGGTTTTCCCGCGATTGGCGTTCATAGGAAGAATCACTTTTAACCAGAACCCAGGATAGAAGCAAGATCGGCAAATTAACCAGAAAGATTGCTTCCCAACCGTAGTATTCGGTGAGGAAGCCTCCCACTACCGGGCCTGTCGCCGCCGAGGCCCCCAGCATCGCGCCAAAATACCCAAATGCACGGGGGCGGCGTTCCTCGGAAATCACATTTCGCAGCAGCGCCATCGCGTTTGGCAAAAGCATCGCGCCTCCCGCCGCCATCAGAACACGCGACACTGCCACGGCAGATAAGAAGGGAACCAGGGTCGCGATCAGGACACCGATGGCAAACAAACTTAGCCCAATCCCAAATGCGCGACGCCTCCCCACCATGTCCCCTAGTTTACCCGCGGGACTTTGTAAAATAATATTAACCAACAGGTAGGATGTGACCAGCCAGAGCGTGAGATCTCCTGGGCTGACATTAAATGTTTCGCCTATCGCCGGCAGGGCGACAGCAATCATCGTGGAATTGAGTGGAATTAGCGCGGCGCCAAGCACAATCGCGGCTATAAAGCGGCGCGGCGGGTACTGGGGAATATCAGGGTTCAATCGACGAGGTTTCTTCAATATTCGGACGTGGTAATCGAACGACATTGTAGAAGTGCGAGAACGCCATCGGCTAGCCCCCACTCGATGTCCAGACCTTCGCCGTAAACCGATTCGCATCGCAGTGCCAGCTGGTGAAGATTTTGCAGATCGGCGTCGGCGAGTATCCTCGCATTCGCTTTTTCCGGCGCAATTTCGGCTTCTTCGGTCCCGCCTTCGCCAAGAAGGCGAAACTCAATATCTTTGTTTCCGACCCTGCACTCCAAAATTTCACCTTCGGGACTCAACCGGTAATAGTCAGGGATCACCAGTCCCGCGACTACAACCTCGCCCAAACCCCATGCAGCTTCAATGACACGTTCTTCGGCGCCGTCGAGCGGGTTTCGGGTGAACATCACACCGGCGGCATCGGAATCGAGTAGTTCCTGTAACACGACACCCATCCGTGGCACGCCATCGACGTCCAGTTTTTCGCGATACGATTGTGCAGAAGGTGTAAACGCGGACTCTACCACCTCTGCAATGGCGGATTTTAAATCGGTGAATGTGGTCACGTTCAAAACGCTGAGATGCTGACCGGCAAAGCTAGCACCTTCGGAGTCTTCGCCTATCGCAGAGGAACGCACCGCGATAGGCATCTTCATCTGGTTAAAAGCGGTTTCCAATTCAGCTAGCACTGCGAGGTCGTTTCGCACCACGGCCTCAACCCATCCGAAACTCAATGCAAAGCCAGGGGGGACCATCAGCCCGGCCTGCAATGCTTTGGCGAGGTTCACGGCCTTCCCCCCGAATTCAGCCTCGTCCTGCGCTTCGCTCAGAGAAACCTGTTTTATCAGAGGATCTCCACTGTCCCACTGGACCCGTCTACCCGAACTCTTGCTCCATCGCGTATGACCTGGGTCGCATTACGAGTGCTCACAATACCGGGTATACCGTATTCCCGCGCCACAATAGCAGCATGCGAAAGTAGTCCGCCACGATCGGTAACAATAGCACCCAGCATCGGCAACACCACGTTAAAGGCCGCCGAGGTATTTCTGGTCACGAGTACGTCACCCTGTCGCAGGCGATGAAAATCCGATGGATTATTAATCAATCGTGCTGTTCCCTCGTATACGCCAGAACTGACCGGAGATCCCTCGACTACCCCGTCGGACCTGCTTTCCGTACCCGGATGATCAAACACATTGCCAATGGCGATGCCGAGCGCTCCCTGTCCAGCACGTACATCCTCGGGAAGGGCTTCCAGTGGCGGAGGTGGTTCCGGCGGAGGTCCCAAAAATGATGGCGCATCATCAGTGCTGTTACCCTCATACCAGTTTACCCGTTCTTGCAGCTCCGTTTCACCGGGGCCACTTTCTCCCCGAAGCATCGCCAGCATTTCTTCGTGTGATGCCTGCAACAGCGCGGTCGCCGCGTGCAGATTCCCTGATGCTTCAAGTCGCTCTCCCGCTTCCAACACCGCGCGTCGCGATAATCCAAAAGCCTTTGCCTCGTTGTAGACCCCGCGTTCGTCGCGCAGGCGGTTTATGTGGCGAGCCTCTTTCAGCAGCGAATCAAACTCTGCCTGGTGTTCGGACGGAACCTTGTTACGAATCGCTAGCAACAACTCTTCGTCCTTGCTGTGGTCTTTTACAACATCCGCCTTCGCCATCGCACTCCAGATATTGCCCACCAGGACCTCGGGCAATTCAAGCGCGTATCGCTCTGTAATGTCGTAACCGGAGGTGAGCTGATAGCAGACAATATCCAGGTATTTTTCAAGCGCCGGGCCGACCGGTTCGGGCATCGAGCAAATCGCCTGTAACACCTCACCCGGGGTCTGACCGTCAAATTGAGCGGGCGTTACACCTGCCTGCTTAAGATGGGTCGCAACTTCACTAAGTTCCTTCGCGGCGATTCCCGCCGAAACAGGAGAGGACCCTTTCAGGAGCTCAAGCGCCTTACCAGTCGAAATTCCCGCCCATTCGCAAACTTTACCGAGATACAACCCCGCTGGAATCACCGACGGGATGGTGAAGATATGATGGCGGTACCACATCTCGATCAAATTTTCGTAGCAATCGATCAGATGCTGAATCAACTCCTCGGTGCTTAAACTTTCGGGCGATACCGACTGCAGTTTCTGGTTGCGACGGATCGAATCGGGTTTCATCTCTTCGTCCCAGCGTTTGAGATCTTCACGCCACAGTTTATTTTCAATCGCCTTTTTACCATTTGCAAAACGCTCAACCAGCCCTGGTTGTTCGAAAAACCCTTCGGGCGGGGGTCCGGGAGGTGCATCTTCGGGCACGAAGGCAAGCATCGGTTTCATATAGCAAAAACCATGGATAAACACGGGTTGGAGATGGCTGAAAAACAATCCGAAGCGCTCGGTACCTACTTTAAATCCGCGTGCCAGTGAATCCGGAAATATCGATGCGGTATAGAGTGACACCGGTTTTGAAAGATGGGTTGCATCCAGCTCCCAGGTTCCCGGACCCGGGGCTTCGAAAGTTCTTTTTGTCATTATGCCTCCATTGCGAATAAGGTTACGCATAACCTGTTTTCTTGCGGGTTCTATCGACCCGCTTTTGAAGACATTGTATCTAATCTGGCATCACGATGCCGATAAAATTGATATTACCTACCATGGGCAAGCGGGTATTGTGATCAATAGCAGCGACTAGTGTTGGACGACCTGGTGAATCTTGGGCGTCAATATGATTCAAATTTCCTTATCCGTGCCGAACTTACACACTGACAAGATTACGACCCTTTTTCTTCGCGCGATAAAGCGCCTTATCCGCCAGTTTTAGCACGTCCCAGGGAGATTCTACTTCTCCACTTGAATCGGCAACACCGATAGATACGGTGACCCTGACTGACTGACTCTTATTAGGAATCGTTTTTTCATCATTTTTTCTTCTACTGACGCGATTGATGACAAAGGGTGAATTCGCTATTGTCTGACGCAATTCATCAAGGTAGGGTCTGGTGTCATTTACATACCTACCCGTGAAAATTATGGAAAATTCTTCTCCACCATAGCGATATGATACTCCTCCACCAGATACCCTGGTCATTTTAGATGCGATCATGCGTAACACCGCATCCCCGGTATCGTGTCCATAGGTATCGTTAAATTTCTTGAAATGATCCACATCCAGCATGGCGACGGTATATAGACCACCCATCTTTTGAAACTTTTCACGCAAGGCCCGCCTGCCTGGCAACCCGGTTAATTCGTCCAGATAAGCCATGCGCCATGATTCTTGCATGATCGCATACAAACACATTAATAAGGCTATGCTACTAAAAACGTCGAGACTGCGGCTATTATCGCCAAAATGCAATTGAGCAATCAGCATAAAAAGAACGCCGAACCCTGCGGACATATGTGGAGACGGCTGCAAAATGCAAAGCACCAGCATGTAATTTAACGCCATGACAGAAATTATCAGTGCCGATTGAGAAAGCCTGGTCCAGTCAAAATATTGAGCGGGTAACCAGTCGGTCAAAAGAATTTTTGCTACCCAGTCAGGTGACCTGGTTGCTGCAAAAACCGAAAAGCCTACGACCAATAGTAAGATAGAGTGAGCAGGAATAGCTCTGACACTGATAATTCCGCGATCGGGTATCACTGTTAAGAATAGCAATAACATTGGCAGGAATGTGGCAAGCAGACCGTAACCAATATCGCTGGCTGCCCATCCTGATCGTAGAACAACATTCGCGATAACCACCAGTACAACATAAAAAAACACCGAGCTGCGGCTAAAATGAATGCTTAACCCAATCACCATTAGCGCCAGCATGTGGGGTAAAAAAGCAATCCCGTTGATAACCGAAACAGGTAGCTGATCGTACTTCTGAAAACCGTAAAAGGACCCGATTAACAGGACAATAATGGGTAGGATGCTTTTTATTACCCTCATGAAGCTGGTACGCCTTTAACTAATCCTGGTTTCATCATTGATTGACATTTATTTATACTGATTGAGTATATATGCTAAACCAGAATTTTCTTTGAAGTCGCTTAAGGAATCTCTGATTAATTCTGGGTGAATCGGGTTGTGATTCAAAATGATCAAGTTCAAGGCGTGGAACGCAAGTAATAGCAGGGCTATTGCTAAGTTTCACAACACGGAAATTGATCATTTTGGGCCCAACGCGTTCATTCATGAATTGATCAGAGGTTCCTTAGATAACCCTGCGGTAGCTTACTTATTTACCTGCCTCAACTACCGAATTAGGTATGCTGTCCCTGTCAATCTGTCTGGTCCGCATACACCTCGTCGGTACGGGCCGCCATGATCAGGTCGTTTTTGTGCAATCCCCTGATTTTATGGGTCCACCAGCTCACGGTCACTTTACCCCATTCGGTCAGGATCGCTGGGTGATGTCTTGCCGCTTCGGCAATGTCGCCGACACGATTTGAATAGGCGATCGCCTGCTCAAAATTCTTAAAGCTGAATTCACGTGACAATCGCATGACGTTGCCCACCACGACAACGCGCCAATCCGGAATATTAGGCATTAAATCTCTAAGATCCTCATCGCTGATGCGCGGGGCATCCGCGCGACAGGCCTTGCAGCTTTGTTTGCTAAGATTGTTCATAGATTCCTCCCACTTATCATGTGTTACCGGGAGAGCCTAACCTATTGGGATATAAAAAGGGAGGCTATCATTGCATCGACTGGCGCCAAATTATAACCAGAATACCTATCGCTGCCTGCCCCTATTTTCCTCCCGCTACGCATTTTTATATTTGACCTTTACCCTTATCACCAACAAACTATATAGAGCGATAAACTTTTAACGTGAACATGATATTAAAGTTCGGAACATCCAGACAAAGATCAATTTCGCTACGAGCTATGGTACTGGCGACGGGATTGCTTTTGATGGTAACCACCCTGGTACAGACGGTTCACGCTACCGGCGAAAATCAAACAAGGTTCAAGAGGATTCCGACGCAGTTCATCGCGGCGCTGGGCAATCCAGGTGCGACTTCCGGTAACGGTGCACAGTCGTGGGGTCTGTGGCGCCTTGACCCGGGCCCACGGGGCGTGTGGTTAAACAACTATGAGCAGTTGGAGGCCGCGGGTGGAGTCACACCGGCGCAGTGGAAATTCGACAGCACAAACTGGTGGCTGGAAGAAAACGGCCTGATTATGGAGGAGCCGGATTTCCCGCTCCCCCCTGGCAAATATATGGTTACCGGTGGTCGCGAGGTGATGACCATGCTAACCGTTCATCCCACCGACAAGGACGGTAACAGACGTTGGGAACTCGATCGGGGTGCGAATCTCTATGATGTTACACACTTGCGCTGCCGGTCCGCGCGCTACACACCGGCGACGGCTAATAATTCGTGTTCACCGGCCAGGGCCAACAAGGCTGCATTTCCAGTTACCCCGGGGGGCCTGATGCCCTTCGTCGAAGGCTGCAACAAGCAGGATTATACGGTTCTTTTCGTAATCGGTGTGGCTGAGGAAAACTGATTGCAGCTGATCCGCACCAGGTGTGGAGAAGGTCTACAACCACTTGAATATCCGAGATCCGGGACACTATAGGCAATTCACCCAATCGATAAATTAATTAATGCGTTCCCAGCACTGTATTCGAAGCGTTCAAAACTGGGTAAGAAATTGTGCGTACCCCTGCTGTTCGAGTGCTTCTTTTGGGACAAACCGCAACGAGGCCGAATTGATGCAGTAACGCAGTCCTGTCGGGGCCGGGCCATCATCAAACAGGTGACCCAAATGCGAGTCAGCTACCTTGCTGCGCAGTTCGGTACGAGTGAAGAATAAACTGCGATCAGACACTTCATTCAGACTGGCACCCTCGATCGGGCGTGTAAAACTGGGCCAGCCGGTACCCGATTTGAACTTGTCTTTAGAACTGAAAAGAGGTTCGCCAGAAATAATGTCGACATAAATACCCTGATTCCTGTTATCCCAGTACTCGTTGTTAAAAGGCGACTCGGTCCCTTCATGCTGGGTAATTTTATATTGTAACGGGGTCAATTTTGAGCGTAATTCTGAATCTGATGGTTTACTGAACTGGCGGTAGTCACTTATCGGCTCAGTCAGTGTGCCAGCGGCATTTGTTTCACCCGCATTACCTGAACCGAGTGCAAAATAACCAACCATAGTTACAACGGCAATAGCCGCAATAATTGTTTTCATAAAAATAACCGCTTGAATAATGAGTTTCGTGTATGACAGGGATTGGCACTATGAGTTCAAAGCATTAAAGGGGACAGGCTGAACCCCCCTAGATTAACGGATACTTTAAATCAGCGGCATGGACTTACCCCGATCCCAAAAAAGGGGTCCAAAAAAGGGGTCGGTGACAATTGAGAATAGGAAGCATTTGTCACCGACCCCTTTTTTGCCTTTTTTGCGATCAAGAATTAACTTTCTTTTTTTGAATTTTTTAGACGGTCGCTGCAATGAGCAGCTCATAGAAGCATGGCCGTCAGCCCTGTGTGGTAAGAACACGCTTATTGAATGCGCTTGAGGAAACCACACATCTGACTATCTATAAAATTATTGATCTGGGTCAACTTAGGAGTGACTTTAGTTGATGTATCCTAAATCAAGTTATCCTAGGCGCTAATCATACTTCCCTGACTAGTGAAAATTAGCTCCCAACCTGGGATGAATTTATGCCTAGTCCCAGGATTGGGCATTTTTTTGTCTGCTTTAGATACTCAGGCGCATCCGTGGTTAAATGTAATGAAGGGATTCCCGTTAATAAAATTCTGGTTAGCGCCTATTTCGCTGAACAATCTACTACCATCCCCCTTCCATTGCCCCTAAGAGATAGTCCCTCAAAGATGCATATTACCTAGTGTTTTACGGTAAGAAATGAGCTTTTTAGCGGGTAGGTAGAGCAGTTGGTTTAACCAGTATCCTTTTCTTTTTCCATTGAGCGTATAAAGCTTTAATCTCAGCTATCAAGGTCTTTAGATGGACTGTCTTATCAGCATTGGCGCACATTAGGTTTCACCTCCTGATTGATTTTACCACATTCTTTTTATTCTGATATTTGTGAGGCAACCTGATTAACCTCCTTGACAAGATCGTTCATCCAACGCCTTTCCTCTATTGCTGCTCCCTGTTGCGATATCTGCGAGTTCATCATCTGATAGCCCTTTAGCGTCTACGATGTGGTTAATCTCACCGTGTATTTCTTTAGGGTATGTACTTAGAAGCTAAGTGTTTGATTTATAAAATATTTATCCATCATACTTGTCTTGCACCGGCATGCTGATTAATCCCTGGTTTTTAAGCAGCTTAGTGTTTGTTTTTAAAGGGGAAATAGTTTTTAACTTGTCTGCGATAAGTGAAGTGCAGTTACCTTGATTACTCAATAAAAAAAATTACTTACGAAACATACCCCAATCGATATACGCAGCCTCTGGTTCCTTTACTCCTTGGTAACCCACATCTCCAAAGCCGACGTTCAAAATTCCTGGATTAACTTCCGCTCCCGGCACTAACCGGTCATTGAGCCTGCGATAGAAGCGACAGGTTAGCAGAAGTAGGTTAATTCCTACATAACAACAAGAAACTGCTACTTCGGCACCCACCGGAGCTAATGTATTCTTAGAAATAATTTATGCCCGCTATGAAAAAAGTAACTATTACATAGACCACCGGTATCGTATTTGGATACTTCTTCAAAATGAGTTGCCAGACGATACTTTTAGATTACGGTTACAAAGAGATATTACGGAGTTAGCGAATGAGTAACAGGATGAAATCCCATCTATATCGAAGCATTTTTCTAGTATTAACTATTTAAATACCAGGTGATATAGGGATTTCTGATTGGTAATGGTCAACCATTGATTATTACCAACAGCAAAAATTCGGACTATTTATGAATTGCAGTAATACATTGTTTTGGAGATTTGGAATAGCAGGTACGGCGTTGCTCGCATCTGTCGCGGTGTATTGCCTGGCACGTATCTATCCACCGGAACTTTTAGCACCGTTTCAGGCGACAGATCCCTTACTGGTAGAAAAGACTGCACTATTTGGAAGCGCGCCATCCTTGTTATATACATTCGCGATCGGCTTGTTTATTGGCAGCTGCGCGTCAAGTCGAACTAGCGCAAAGCTGCACTGTTTAAACTGGCTAGGATTAGCACTGCTACTAGAATTTTCACAACACCCAATTATTGCGATACCTATGACTTCATGGTTAGCAGATACGTTATTTACATCGACCTGGGAGATTATTGGGCCTTACTGGAAACGTGGTGTATTTGATCCACAGGATATTATTGCCACGGTCGCCGGTGGGCTAGCAGCCTTAGCCATACTTTCTTATTTCTCAACAGGACACGTCGATGAGAATTTCTAGCATCAAATGGCTTCGCCGGTCACTATTAATCAGCATTTATATATTAGGTGTTCTCGGTATCGTAGGCAGCGGTGGCATCGGTGGCTTGGAGTGTGCTCAAGATGGTTTCCTAGATGATTGTGTTGATGAACCCCTGCCCCCAATTCCTCCAATTCCTCCATTTACCATCCCAGCCGGAGGAGGTGCGGAAGGGTTTAACGACACAGTAACTTCCATCGCCCCAGCGTTGGACAGTAGCGATGATGTCTATGTTGGGGGGCTTTTTACGATCTATAAAAATTCCGCTGCAAATCGCATTGCCCGAATAAATAATGACGGCTCGCTCGACACGGGTTTCGTCACCGGTACTGGATTCGATGCTCCAGCACATACGGTTTCTCCAGCGAACGATACCAGCGGTGACGTCTATGTCGGGGGTAGTTTTACAAGTTACGACGGTACAGCTGTCGGTCATATAGCCCGCCTAAAACTCGATGGGACGCTCGACACGGTTTTCGACACAGGTACAGGTTTTGACAGTACAGTTAACATTATTGCCCCGGCAATCGATGGCAGCGGCCACGACGTCTATGTCGGGGGTAGTTTTACGATTTACAACGGCTCTACTGTCGGCAGTGGGTTAATTCGTTTAAACGACGACGGGTCCCTCGACGCGGGATTCAGTACCGGCTCTGGATGGGGCGAAAGCAGTATTGCCCTCGCAACCGATGACACTGGTGATGTCTATGTCGCGAGAAGTTCTGGCCCTGGTATTGCCCGTCTAAATAAAGATGGATCAATCGACGCCGGATTCGACACCGGCCTCTCTGGATTTAATGACGAAGTCAGGGCTATAGCCGTAGCAACCGATGGTAGCGGTGATGTCTATGTGGCAGGGTACTTTGACGACTATAACGGCACGGGTAACAGTGGTATCGTTCGTTTACATAGTGACGGATCGCTAGATACTGGATTTAATACTACTGGTTTGTATGTCAACGAGGGCGATTTCATAACCCCTACAATCGATCGCAGCGGTGCCATCTATGTAGGCAGCAATTTCGTGGCTGGAATCGATCGCTTAAACGGCGACGGAACACGCGATACAGGGTTCGAAACCGGCCTTGGTCGATTTGGCGGGTTTGGCGATAGTCCAAATAGCGTCGCTCTGGCAACCGACGGCAGTGGTGACATTTTTGTGGGGGGAAGTTTTACCCGATATAATTTAATACCCGCTGCCCGTATAGCGCGCCTCACTGCTGAGGGTGCCTTTGTTAGATGATGTGGAAAAGGATGGTGAAATTTTATTGCACCAAAAGGCTCAGGGTAGATTGATCTTGTTTGCTGACTGGGGGTCCGTTCCTGGCCGAAGGTCGCCGCTCACGTTCATGTTTCGGAGGTCTGCTCAGGGCACTTAGCGGCCTCTCAGCATTTCTTCTCGAACGTCCGCTTTTCCATGAATAGTCCATAAGTGCTTCCAATTTATTAAATTTTTCGAGAGGCAGGAACTCCCGTATGTCGGAGATAGATTATTTTAAAAAGTGGGGGGGGTTACTAAAAACAGAGCTAGTTTACTTTTAACACACTTCAAAGGTTAGCCCTGGGTTAGCCCAATCTGAATTCAATCAAAATAGGATTACTCTATTTCTACCTGTAAGCCTTACAGAAAAATGGTGCCGGCACGAGGAGTCGAACCCCGGACCTACTGATTACAAGTCACATTGACAATTGTTAAAAATCAACGACTTAACCCCTATCATTTTGTGCATTTTTGCGAGTTTCGGGGGTATATATCAGGTATTTATGCAAATATTTTGTGCACCAACTTTAGTGATTTAATATAAAGACTTTCATTGACATACGACTGGATTATAAATCGTCGCCCCGCGGCCCGCCCCCAGCATTTCATCAACATCAAGCGCACCTCGCGATTCGAAGCCAACTGCAGCCAAGGTTACTCAATGCCAGATATAGCGCTTATACTTCCTATCCTCCGATCGAGCCTGGATTCGCGCGCGACTGCCGATTGTCTTTTTGCGCCAAATAATTTTGGGCCAGATCAAAAACTCCCAAAAATATGGGTCAGAACAAAAACTACTACTAATTCGAGTTTTTGATCTGACCCAAAATTAATGAGGGTCGATTGATCAGGTGGGAATTTACACTATCATTTCTCGGTTAAAGCAGCAGATCTCGATAGTCTGGCGACGAGTATCATCCCGAGCATAATCAGCATAACTAATCCAGATGAGCCGCCCCCACCGTAATAACTCGCACTGGAATAACCGTTGCGAATTTTTACCTTGGCAATTTTCTCCTCTTTGACCCTGACCTTGAAGCGTGATAATTCGAGGTCAAGATTTGCGGTCATATTCACTACCGCATTTTCAAAGCCCTTAACCGACTTGACCCGCGCATCGTTTGTCGCACCTACCGCAGTCGCGTAACTATTGGTTTTGTCGATTCCAGGAGCCCGAAACAGCAGCTTGTGGGTACTGACATCAAATACGGCCGTATCGACAAAGGTTTGAGTAACGTTTTTGTTTCCCGGAATGATGTAGGCTCCCACGATCGTCCAGTACAACAACGATGCAGGATTATGCGACGAGCGGGATACCTGGTCGTATGAAACCAGCGCCATGATATCGACATCGTACAACCTCGCTACCTGTTCCAGGGTTGTGAATCCATCACCATTTTCCAGGTAAGTGCTCGGTATTACTTCGATTCGATCAATATACTCGTACTTGACGAAAGAACTTTTTACTTTATCAAGCAGTACTATTTCATCTTTTTTATGGAGGCTAGCGCGCCCTGAATAGGTCAATGGTACAAACGCTACCCCGACCCTTACCGGTAATCGCAGTGTCGGCACCTCGGGTTCATGCGCCGCGTAATTACCATCGGAATACAGGTATTTGACCAGGCTGCTGGTTGCCCTGTCCTCCCCCTCGGATTCGCCAAACCACGCGCTACACGAACTCACAAGCATGGTTACGATCATTACAAAGATTACTTTAGCCTTCATTTTTCATATCCTCCTCGAGGTATTTGAAGACTGGAATATGGATTGATGGGTTAATTATTGCAACTATTAGAACAAAAGTATGATATATTTATGCCAATAGTATGAATTTTTAATACCACGTTATGAAATCCAATGCCGCAACATAAAGCCATCGTTCAAGCCGTCAAAAACGAACTGAAAAGACGGGGGAAAACCTACCAGGATCTGGCCCTGGGCCTGGCACTCTCGGAATCGACTGTAAAGCGCATGTTTGCGTTGAATGCCTTTAGCCTCGAAAGACTGGATCAAATTTGCGGCTTCCTGGAAATGGAAATAACTGAACTAGTGCACTCGATAGAACAGGATAAAAAGCGAATCGAGCGACTGTCGGTGGAACAGGAAAAAGAACTGGTATCGGATACAAAACTCTTACTGGTTGCGATCAGCCTGCTCAATAAACTCAGCTATTCCGAGATTCTTGAAGCCTACGACATATCCGAATTTGAAAGTATTCAATTGATGGCAAAGCTTGACCGCATGCAAATTATCGAGCTGTTACCTGGTAACCGGGTAAGACTCAAGATATCCAGAAGTTTCAGTTGGAGACCCAATGGGCCGATTCAAAAATTTTACGAAAAATCGGTCAAGGCGGAATACTTCGACTGCCCGTTTAACGCCGCGGGCGAACTGCAACTCTTCGTCCACGGAATGCTTTCCAGAAAGTCGAATTTAGAACTAATCGACAAAATCCGGAATTTGGCTGAGGAGTTTAATTCTTTTCATGATGACGACAGTGGTTTACCCCTGGCGGATCGTATTGGCAACAGTATGGTCATAGCCATCAGGCCGTGGGAGTTCAAACCTTTTGAAAACTTGCACCGACCAGGACAGGAAAAGTCGTTCTAGCAGAGATGCTTCGATAACCCGATTAGATCGGCTCAAACCAGAGCCAGCGCCTGCTTGCGGCATTCCCCGAATGATTGCATACTGCCGCCCGAATGGTACAAAAAATGGTGCCGGCACGAGGAGTCGAACCCCGGACCTACTGATTACAAGTCAGTTGCTCTACCAACTGAGCTACGCCGGCAATTTTGAGTTTTCTGCATAAACGCTTCTGATAGGGCGTTTACCGTGGCGGGGTCTCGCGCCCCATACCCGCTCTTTTGAGAGGCGCGAATTCTATTGTTTTTACCCGATATTGGCAAGCAATTTACGCTGATTCGGAGCACTGACGGGGTATTTGTCCGATGCCTTTACCCACATCTTCCGTATCCAGTAATATATGTAATTCGCTCTCGCTGGACTGCTCGCTATATACCCAAAATATGGTGCGTTCGCGGTATCGTGGCTCGGACTCGGCGGTATATTTGTACTTCTTCAGCCGGGAGATAAGTCTATCTGCATTTTTCTTCAAGCCAAATACACCGAGCGACAGGGTATGCAATTTATCTGCCTGATTAAGAAGAATTCGGGAGTCACGGAATCCTCTCTTCTCCAGGGCTGCTGCAGTGTTAATTGCGGCCTGCCTGGTTTCATGGCCAGACAGGTATACCATGATGCCGAGGTACTCTTTTTCCTGGCTGGATTTAAGTTCGGTTAGCACATCGTTAGCCGAATAGCGTGCGCTGACCTCCAACGCCCTGGTTTTATCTTTAAACGGTCCAATCGTATAACACAACCGACTGGTAGGTACCTCGGTAATCATGGATTCGGTTTCCTGCACCGCTTCGCTGACTTCGGCTTCGGCAATAATCTCGGCTTCGGCAATCATTTCAGACTCGACCGGCTCATCCAGCAGGCGTAACTGCTCGGCAACCGGAATATTATTATCTTGCGGTACTAGCTGCTCATAGGGCAACAACCACTGCACCAGAGCAAATGCTATATTTGCAAGGACTAAAAGACTAAAAAATACTTTCATTGCTGCCTTTTCCGATTTGCTGGCGCATACCCTTAAACACCAGATCGGGTACTACTCTAAATTCTCGATCATGATGTCGTCGCACGCGATTGGCATCTCCACCGGTCACTATCAGGGCGGCATCGGTTGCAAGCCGCGAGTACCAACGATCGATAAGACTTTCGACGACTGCCTCGCTGGTCGGTTGGTAGTTTATCTGAATACAGGCTTCGGTTGAACATCCCGGCGCATCGTTTTTGCTGATATCAGGGTGGTCAAAATCGGCCCTGTGCAATATCTGCTTAAAGTGTGCCAGGCTGGTATTAAATCCGGGCAGAATCGCACCACCCTGATGCTGACCGCTACTATTCATCAGGTCGACTGTGATCGCGCTACCAGCATCGACGATGATGACATCCTGCGCTAGCAGATGCCGCGCAGCTAGCAGACAAAGCCAGCGATCGACACCAAGACTTCCCGGTGATCGGTAGGCGTTGCGCACACCATGGCTAGATTCCAGTGCTACAAACTTGTGTATATTATCCGGCCGCATGAACTTTTGAAGGCTGCTTAGCAGTTCCGATTCAAACGCGCCTGCCCATCCCGTTGAGAAATGACACTGACTGGCATCAATTTCACCAAGTCGCTTCTCGAAACATGACTGCCAGCCATTTTCAAAGTGACAACTGAAACTCAACTGTAGCGTCGACCCCTGCCACCACTGCGCCTTGATCGTGCTGTTACCCGCGTCCAGTAACAGCACTATGCCCCCTTCCGAGTGATATATCTGCTGCTGAAAATACCTGTCTCCCCTGCCCGGTTTGCAGCTGCAATTGCCCTTCGGCGTTAATGCCGAGGTTCAGGCCGTCGATCGATTCATCGCCGGACAGCACTGATATGCTTTGACCACGCAACGCGTCCAATGCGTGGAATTTATTCATTATGCCGGGTACCGATGACCGGTCAAATTCATCGATCGCGTTTACCACCTGCTGAATCGCTTCGACCAGCACCGCGTCCCGCGAAACAACGCTATCAGTCAACAGCGATAGACTCGTCGCGGGTTGGGGAATGGCGGCGAGCTCTTCCACGTTCATCGTCACGTTAATGCCAAAGCCGATAGCGAAAAAATAATCCTGCTTGCTGATAGATCTTGATTCGATCAATATTCCACCCAGTTTCTGATTTTGACAAACCAGATCGTTAGGCCACTTGAGCTTGATGCCATCGATACCGAGTTTTGCAAGCGACTCAACCAGTGCTATGCCGGTGACAATACTCAGTAAGCCGGGATTGCATGCCTCGACAGATTTCAGCATTCCGATCGTGCAGCATATATTTTTCGCAAACGGTGAGAGCCATTGCCTACCACGGCGTCCCCTGCCACCGGTTTGCATTTCAGCGAGCACAATACAGGGGCTTCGCTCGGTTTCGAATAATTGCAAAGCGTCCGCATTGGTTGATTCCGTGACCTGGCGGTATTGCCACTCAAACGCATCTAAAAGCGTAGGTGTGTTCAGTTTCGCCCGTATCAAATCCAGATCTATGAGAACTAGCTTCGATTCGAACTCGTTCACTGCTCTACCCGTCCCGAAAACCAGGCTTGCCGCTGTTGATCGGGTGTGTCGGCCTGTAGTACGACGATATCGTTTCGCGCTGCCGCCAGGGTTATTTCAAATTTCATCAGTTCGTCACGCCTGAAAGCATGAATTTTCCATTGCTCCCCGACAGTGGCGAGGGATAGTTGTTTCTCAAGTTGTGACAGGGTCAATTTCAATTCATTGACGGCAATGATAATGTCGTTGGCCGACAGACCCGCTACCTGTGCTGAGCCATCTTCTCGCACGCGTAAAATCTTTAAGCCGCCATTACTTTCTTCTACGAACGCACCGAAGTCGACTTCGGTAAGCGGGCCCTGGTGTATTTTGCCGCCTTTATCTTTCTGATCACCGGCACTGCGAAAATTCATCTTGATGCCGACACTGGTGAGTAATTCCTGCAATGGCAGGGCTTCGCTGGAATAAATCAGTGTCTGCATAAAGTCGTGCAGATCACTCTCTACGATCGAACAGACCAGCTCCTGAATGGTATTGGGCTCAATTCCCACCCCGGTTTCGTTCCAGCTTGTCCATAGCTGTCGCATCACATCGTCCAGGCTATATTTTGAATGACTTAGCTGGCGCATTTTTAAATCGATGCACAACGCAATCAGGCAGCCTTTGGCGTAGTAACTGACAATTGCATTCTGGGCATTTTCATCCTGCTTATAAAATTTGGTCCAGGCATTAAAACTCGATTCAGCCGCCGACTGGCGCCGACTGCCCTTCCCCTTCTGCACCCGCGTCATGGTCTGGGCCAGCAATTCCAGGTAAGAATCCTGCTCAATCAGCCCACACCGCAGCAACGCAAGGTCATCATAATAGGAAGTAATGCCTTCAAACGCCCACAACAAATCGGTATAGACCTCGTGTTGTAAATTGTAGGGCTGGTAGGCCGCCGGTTTTATACGCTTTATATTCCAGGTATGGAAATACTCGTGACTACACAAGCCGAGAAAGTCCCGATAGGCTTCGCTGACCTCGGTTTGACCCGGTTGTGGTAAGCTCTCCCGACCACAGATTAAACTGGTGCTCGACCGATGTTCGAGTCCACCACTGCCCTGGCCGACGACCATCACCAGAAACTGGTAATAATCGATCGGTGCCGGCTCGCCAAAAAATTTAATATGATGTTCGCATATCATGCCCAGATCTTTTTTCAATCTGGCTTCATCGCAAACAAAACGACCACTGAGAATGACATCGTGCGGCACGCCACAGGCTTCGAAGCGAATTTGGGTGAATTCGCCCATCTCTACCGGATGATCAACCAGCTCATCGTAATTGCTCGCCTGATAGAGCCCAAATTCGAACGCTGCCGCCTTTTTTGCGGCCAGCGTGGTAGCGAGCTTCCAGGCACTGCAACAGGCTGCCGCTGGTTTTTCGATCAGCACCTCGCAGGGCGAATCTGACTGTCCGATGACTTCCAGAAAAACACTGGTGCCATTGTAATAACCGTGCGTTTGATCGAGGTGGGCACCTCGTACCGATAAATCCCAGGCGTAGACTCTATATTCTACGATCAGCGATCCGTCACAGGGTTCCAGCCGCCAGTTCGATTTGTCCTGCTGCCTGATAGCCAGGTTATTAACGCCACACCAGGCACCCAGGCTAACAATATTTTTGGCAAAATCACGGATCAGGTAACTGCCCGGAATCCAGGCGGGCATGCGCAAACACTGGCCGCCAGGGTCGGGGCTGTCGATCAGAAGCTTGATATCAAAATAATGCGCGGCGGGGTTACCGCTGGAAATCTGGTATCGAATCATGAACGGGCAACGGCAAAGTCACAAAGACGCGGAGTTTAGCACTATCCGCGTTCGCGCATGAGACACACCCGCATTTATTTACTAAGCGTGGTTTTGCTTTCGGTTGTTTCACTCAATTGCTGGCGTAAGGCAATTAAGGATCCGTAATAATAGGGAGTATCCAGCATCTGCCTTGTCACCCGATGCAAAATCATTTCCGCCTTCTGGCCAATAGATTGCTCTTTAGTGGGTGACGACAGTGTCACCTTTAACCATGCCGTCTGGGGCGATGGTGTTACGGCGTCCTGAATCACCCATTGACCGGGCCCGGTGGGTATCAACGAAGCGTTACTGCTGCGCCAACGATCATTCTCAAAGTATCGTGCATAAGCGCCCATTGCCAGTTTGTGCGCCCAGCGAATCGCTCTCGGGTCCTGCAGGGCCTGGCCATATTCCAGGAATGACAGGCTGACCCGCGCATAGTCTTCGAACGTTGTTTCTGCCAGATCACTATTACCGGCAAAGCGCACAACCTCGCCATCCTCAATGAACGATTTGAGCATAAATTCAAACTGGGCCTTGGCGGTCCGGCGGTATTGTTTATCGGAACCAGCCGCGGCTACCAGTGCCTGCAACATCAGTGCATTCCAGCTCGCCAGGCGCTTGTCATCGACCGGCATTATCGGTTTTTCTACCGATTGCAGGGTTTGCCTGATTTTAGTATTAAGCTTCGCATCACCGCTACTACCGATACCGACCAGCGGCCCTGTTAAGAAGGTCCCGCTGGCCTGTTCATCTAAATCAGTTTGCCAAAGATTACGCAAATAACTGTATTCCCTTTCAGACAGTACCCAGGCCAGCTGCTGCCAGTCCCACAAGTATCCGCCGCCCTCCAGATTGTTAATATCGACTGCGGAAAGACTAGATACATATCCACCGGCAGGATGGCGCATAAACGACTCGATGAATTGCAAAGTAGTTTCGGCTACCTGCCGATAACCACGGCCGGGCCACAGGCTTTCAGCCCTGAAGTAGAGCAATACCATCTGTGCGTTGCCGTACAACATTTTTTCATAATGCGGCGTTTGCCAGTCCGGATCGGTGGTGTAGCGAAAGAATCCCCCGTTAATATGATCCATCAGGTTCTGCGCAGCCATTGAATCCAGTGTCAGATGGGCAAAATCGGTGATCTCCTGTTCGAAGCCCGGGGCCTTATCGACTAAATTGATCGCCGAAAGTAACTGCGGTATTTGTGGGAATTTATTGGCATCTCCAAATCCACCCTGCAATTCGTCGGCAACCAGCATCACCTGCGTTAAAAAGGCCTGTGTCAATTGGTCGTCAGTACGATCAGGCAGGGTATAATCGGTGATCCCGATCGCTTCGTTTTGCATTTCAATAAATAAATTTTCAGCCGCTTTGGCAATTTCTTCACGACGCGATAACCATTGCTGTTGCAGTTGTTGCAATACACTGGTAAAGCTGGGGCGTGGTAGATAAGTGAACCCGGTCAGGGGATAACCTGCCGGTGTCAAAAAAACATTCAACGGCCAACCTGCCGATCCCCGCGTTTTTTCCACAAACTGAATCAAAAGACGATCGAGTTCGGGTCTTAACTCTCGATCAATTTTAACCGAGATAAAATCCCTGGCCAGTAATTGCGCTACCTCGGCATCGCTGAAGCTCTCTCGCTGCATGACGTGACACCAATGGCAGGAAAAATATCCCACCGAAACAAATATTAATTTATTTTCCAGTCTCGCCTGCCGCAGTACTGCCTCGTTCCAAACCTGCCAATCGACCGGATCGTCTGCATGCATGGCTAAATAGGGCGAAGGATGGTGGGCCAGTGAATTGGCCGCGCCGGATATTGTCGGCACGGAAACACACAGTACGATTAGCACCAGGCCCCAGCCAATTTTTCTCATTATGATTCTATCTCCTCGATCGGATTTGACTATAATGATAGGTCGTTTGGACTATCTGACCTAATTTATGAACCAGAAGTTGCAGTTTTTGGAACGCCATTCAACACCAGCCAAAATATTGGTCGACCCCGCACCCGACGATGCACAATTGCGGCAGATATTTCAAGCGGCGATACACGCGCCTGACCATGCACAGTTAAGACCCTACCGGTTTATCACGATTCGGGGCGACGCTCGCCATGCGTTATCGGATGTATTTGCGTCGGCAGTCAAACAACGCGACCCGCAAGTGAGTGATGCCTACCTCAACAAGCAGAAAGACAAACCGTTACGTTCTCCGTTAATTGTGGTTGTGGTCGCTTGCCTTAGCGATAACCCGAAGGTGCCTGAAGTCGAGCAAATGTTAAGTGCCGGTTCGGCTGCACACAGTATATTGCTGGCGAGTAATGCGATGGGTTTCGGTTCGATCTGGTTAACCGGAGATAATGCCTATGACATCAGTGTCCGCGAGGCATTGGGATTGAATTCGAATGAGAAAATTATCGGCTTTATCTATCTAGGCAGCAAAAAAATAGAGCTGCCGCGCCGGAAAAAACCAGATATCGTCAACAAGATTTCCAACTGGACCGGCAATTGAATCCTAAAAGGACTTAGGCCATTTGCTGCGAAATGCGTCTTGTAGCTGCACGCCTCAGGACTCGCAGAGATATGACATAATTAATTAGAGGTTCCCTAGCTCTATATCGGTTAAAATGCCGCGCTTCGACCCTTAGCAGACTTACCCCTTCATGTCCGATTCAAGTCGTGCCGACGCCGGTACCTCAAATTTTATACGCGATGCCATTTCGGCAGATATCGCCAGTAAAAAAACTACCCGCATAATCACCCGATTTCCACCCGAGCCAAATGGTTATCTACACGTTGGTCACGCCAAGTCGATTTGCCTGAATTTTGGTATCGCAGTTGATTTCGACGGTTATTGTAATTTACGCTTCGACGACACCAACCCTGAAAAGGAAAATATAGAATATATCAACGCGATTCGACGCGATGTCGAGTGGCTCGGGTTTAGCTGGCATTCGAATCCGTTTGCGTCGGATTATTTCGACCAGTTACATGCCTATGCTGTGCAGCTCATCGAACAGGGTGATGCCTACGTCGACAGCCAGAACGCCGATGAAATTCGACAAAACCGGGGTACGCTGACCAGCCCAGGCGTTGCGGGACCTTACCGGGATAGAAGTGTCGATGAAAATTTGCATCTGTTTGCGGACATGAAAGCGGGGAAATATGCCGATGGCGAACATGTGCTGCGCGCCAAAATTGATATTGGGTCACCCAATATAAACCTGCGTGACCCGGTTATTTATCGTATTCGTCACATCACCCATCACAATACCGGCGATCGATGGTGCATCTACCCGCTGTACGATTTTACCCATGGTTTGTCCGATGCTATCGAGGGCGTAAGCCATTCGCTGTGCACGCTGGAGTTTGAGGATCACCGACCCCTGTACGACTGGATTCTTGAAAAACTGGTCCCACCGACTCACCCCAGGCAGATTGAATTCGCACGTTTGCAGCTCGAGTATTCGATCACCAGTAAACGCAAGCTCAACCAGCTGATCAACGAAGGGCATGTCGACGGCTGGGACGACCCCCGAATGTTGACGATTTCCGGTATGCGGCGCCGGGGATTCACACCCGAATCGATCGTCTCATTTTGCAACATGATCGGCATCACTAAAAAGGATAGCACCATCCAGATGGGCGTCCTCGAAAATGCATTGCGCGACGATTTGAATACCCGTGCCGAGCGACGCATGGCGGTATTGAATCCGCTCAAAATCATCATCGAGAACTATCCTGAAAATCAGGAAGAAATGATAACCGCCATCAATCACCCACAAAATCCAGACTATGGTACGCGCGAAGTTCCCTTTTCTCGGGAGATTTATATCGAGCATGATGACTTCATGGAAGAGGCGCCTAAAAAGTTTTTCCGCCTCAGCCCAGGGCGCGAAGTCCGACTCAGGTCTGCCTACTATATAACCTGCAAGGCAGTGGTCAAAAACACAGACGGTGAAATCGAAAAACTGATTTGCAACTATGACCCTGAAAGCCGGGGCGGAAATACCGCCGACGGCCGCAAGGTGAAGGGAACGATTCATTGGGTCAGCGCCCAACACGCGGTCGAAGCCAGGGTTAACCTGTACGACCGGTTATTTAATACAGCTAACCCTGGCGCGCAGCGCGATTTTGTATCGTCGATCAATCCCGAATCCAGACTGGTAATGGATCGGGCGAAGCTGGAACCAGCCATCGATCTTATCGACAACCCAATTGCCTATCAATTTGAACGTCTCGGCTATTTCATCAGCGACCTCGAATCGACCCCCGAGAAACCAGTATTTAACCGCACCATCAGTTTACGCGATAGCTGGGCCAGGATTGAGCAGTCCAGAAGTGAAAAAGCCAGTAATTCAAAATAGCAAAGCATCTTCGTTAATAGACTATATTTATCCTGCCCGGTCATCAATGACGCATGCAGGGCTTCCATAATTATTTAAGGAACGAATCGATGGCAGATACATTAATCGGCCTCTACAACAGGCTGATACTTGGTAAACCGGCTATCACACTGGTTATTAGTTGCCTGGTGGTCGGGTTCTTTCTTGCCAATATTTCGCGTTTCGAGCTGGATGCGTCGGCCGACTCGCTGATCCTGGAAAATGATGCTGCGCTGAAATACTATCGAAGCATTCGTGAAGAATATGGCACGGGTGATTTTCTAATCGTCACCTATAGCCCGAAATTACCCTTGTTCAGCCCGGAGTCACTTTCCGATATCAGGCAGCTCAGAGACCAGCTGGGAGCAGTCGAGCAGGTAGACGCGGTAATCAGTCTGCTTGACCTTCCACTGGTGAGCAGCCCACCGATGACCCTCAACCAGATCACCAAAGGCATTCGCACACTGGAGAGTGATGACGTCGATCTGGAGCTGGCACAACGGGAGTTGACAAGTAGCGCGCTTTACCAGAATTTGCTGGTAAGCAGTGCGGGCGATACCACCGCATTGCAGGTCAACCTGAAACGCGATGAACGGCTGGTCGAGCTGACGCTGAAACGTGATAGCTTATACGACCTTGAAACACCTGGTGTCGATCACCAGCAACGCCTGAAACAACTCAGTTCAGAAATTAAAACGCTCAACCTGGCACTCAATAAACGGCAATACCAGACCATCCAGCAGGTGCGGGAGATAATGAATCGACATCGTGATAACGCGACGCTCTACCTTGGTGGCGTACCCATGATCGTCACCGACTCTATTGATTTTATCCGTGGCGATTTGAAAGTATTTGGTGCCGGTGTGGTCGCTTTTATTGTCATTATTCTTAGCCTGTCTTTTCGTTCTCCCCGCTGGGTTGTGTTACCGCTGATTGCCTGTCTGGCCAGCGCGATGACAATGATGGGATACCTGGGCTGGATGCAATGGCCGGTTACCGTGGTTTCCTCCAACTTTGTTTCATTATTATTAATTATCACGCTTTCTCTGATTATCCACCTCATCGTGCGTTACCGTGAACTCGCTGCGATCAATGAGGGGTATTCACAATTCGAACTGGTCAGTGAAACTGTACGCAGCAAATTCATCCCCTGTGTTTATACGGCGGTGACGACAATGGTCGCTTTTGGATCGCTGCTGGTGAGCGGCATTCGACCGGTAATCGATTTCGGCTGGATGATGGTGATTGGTATATCGATTTCATTCGTACTTGCGTTTACCCTTTTCCCAGCTGCTTTAATCCTGATGTCCAGGCTCGATCAGACGCCGGGGAAAAGCGTTACCGGTAAAATTACCACATCACTGGCTCACTTTATTCAACACCATAACAAGGCAACTCTCGTCCTGTTCGGAATTCTGACCCTCATCGGTCTCACCGGTTTACCCCAGTTATCAGTCGAAAACCGTTTTATTGACTACTACAAGGAAAAAACTGAAATTTATCAGGGTATGAGTCTGATCGATGAAAAGCTCGGCGGTACCACGCCGATGGATGTGATTATCGATGCACCGAAAGACGAATTTTTCGAAGGTGATGACGGATTCAGCCTCACCGACCTGTTGTTGGGTGGCGATATTACTGCATCGAGTTACTGGTTTAACAGCGCTGGACTGCAGGATGTAGCTGAAATTCACACTTACCTGGAGAGTTTAGCTGAAACCGGAAAGGTACTTTCGGTTCATACCGCGATGCAAATGCTGGAGGCACTCAATAATGGCAAGCCTTATAGTGATTTCAAGTTAGCGATAGTTTACAAGCGAATTCCAAAGGACGTGAAGGATGCGCTGATTACACCCTATCTTTCGGCGGACGGAAATCAGATTCGCTTCAGTATTCGAATTTATGAATCCGATAAATCACTAAAACGCCAGGCCCTGATAGACAAAATTTACCATCATCTGACCGACGAACTCGGATATGAAATCGAGCAGGTAAACGTCTCGGGCATGGCAGTGCTTTACAATAATCTGCTACAAAGCCTGTTTCAATCGCAGATATTGACGATTGGCGCGGTGTTTATCGCGATACTGCTGATGTTCATGGTTTTATTCCGGGCGATACGCCTTTCGATCGCGGCGATCGTACCAAATATGATTGCCGCGGGTTTAATACTCGGCCTGATGGGCTGGATCGGGATTCCGCTCGACATCATGACGATTACCATTGCTGCGATCAGTATTGGCATCGGCGTCGATAATTCAATTCACTATGTGTATCGATTTCGGCAGGAGTTCGCTATTGACCAGGATTACTGGGCGGCAATTCAACGTTGCCATGGCAGTATCGGGACTGCGCTTTATTATACGACGGTAACCGTGGTGCTGGGATTTTCGATTCTGGCGTTTTCGAATTTTATCCCGACCATCTATTTTGGCCTGCTCTCCGGTCTCGCGATGATGGCGGCCCTGATCGCAAATTTAATGTTACTACCGGTACTGATCAGAAGATTTGAATTAGCCTAGCGCACAAGTAATCTATCTATTTCTGAGCGCCTAATTCTGGCCAATCCCGTGTGCGTGAGAATGATCAGTTGACGATTTATTTCTTAATTGACCACCGAAGCGTTCCAGAATTTTTCATCATAATTGTTAAGCTCGTTGGTTCTGATCATCGATCTTATTTCCTTCACGTAGGCGTCACCCTGGGCCGAGTACCTGACCAGCCCGGCGGCCAGATCATGACCTGTCAGCATCGAATCACTACGTCGCGCATCTGCCCGTACAGCTCTCAATGATGAATAGGCACGACCGGTATTGACGTTTCTCACGTACGAACGTACCGAACCCTGGGTCGTGCTAAATTTTCTGACTTCGTGTGTTGAACCAGCATCACGCCGTGCGGGCACGATGCCACAGCCCTTTGTGAAGCACCATTGGCCGAAAAAGTTATTCGCCTGTTTTGCAAATCTCGAGGTGCCCCAGGCTGACCCGTTAGCCGCCTGCGCCAACGCCAGTGACGGCGGTACATAATCCACAGCCCGGAGTAATGTTTCTACATTTTCTCTGGTAGCGGGTTCGTCAATATCGAGCGAGTATTCATCCGCCACCTCGACCAGAAATTTCCGCTCCCTGGGAGTCAATTCGTCACCAGCATTAAAATCATCCATAACCTGCTCAAGTATCTTACGCTTTACAAGCACTTCGTTATTGGCAACTTCAATGAGGGGATAAATGTATTCAAAAAAAGCATGTTTTTTCTGTTTTACATCTTTCATAGATGCAAAATCGGGCACAGTTTTGGCACTGACATCGAGAACAAGCACTGCGATTCCAACAACGACCAGGCGCAATACTCGGGGAAAATTCATTTTGGGTTCCATGGGTTTTAACTCTTAAGTATTCTGTATTTTCAGGAATTGTAAAAGGCTGAGGGATATTAAATATTAGCTACCGTTATATTATATGACGCAATTCAAAAAAGGGGCGACAGCAATTTACGAAATGGGAGTATTTCGCAAAAAAATCTAGCCGGTTCAAGTTCCCCGGCAATCAGCTAATCTCAATTATTCACAAGGTTGGGAACTGCAAATAACGCACATCGTAAATATTCGGTAAAACACGCAGTTTTTCCAGGTGATCGTCGTTCGGTATTTCATCAATTTCACACAACACTATCGCGCGGCCGCCATGGCTATCACGCCCGAGGTGCATCTTGGCAATATTGATTCCGCTAGCGGCGGTAGTGGTGCCTATCGCACCCACCACGCCTGGCGTATCGGCGTTGGTGATATACAGCATGTGTTCGCCTAACTCGGATTCCATCTCTATGCCCTTGACGTCGATCACCCTGGGCCGGTTCTTGATCAGGGTACCGCTGATATGACGTGACCGCGATTCGGTTTCTACCGCGACACTGATGCGGCAGGGGTATTCGTCCTTGCCCTCATTATGGGCTTCTATAATGTCGATGTTGCGCTCGCGGGCTAATTCCCGCGCATTCACCGAGTTGACGAAGCTACTGTGATGTTCGAGCAACGACTGGATCACCTGGTTGGTTAACGGCGCAATATTCAACGCATTTGCCTCACCGCCATAGGTGACAGTCAGGGATCTAATCGGATCCAGCGTCAGTTGCCCAACAAACGAGCCAAGTCGTTGTGCGAGTTGCAAGTAAGGTTTTAAAATTTTTGCTTCCTCGGCACTCAAACTGGGTGCATTGAGTGCGTTGTTAATCGCACCGCTGAGCAGGTAGTCACTCATCTGATCGGCAATTTGTACTGCAACCTTCTCCTGCGCCTCGACCGTAGAAGCCCCGAGGTGCGGCGTACAAATCACGTTGTCGAGCTCGAACAATGGGTTATCCCTGGCTGGTTCTATTTCAAATACATCCAGTGCCGCGCCTTTCAGGTGCCCGCTGGTGAGCGCAGTGTGCAATGCCAGCTCGTCGACCAGGCCCCCTCGCGCGCAGTTGATCAACAGGCTACCCCGTTTCATTTTGTTTAGCGCGCTGGCGCTGATGATATTGGTGGTTTCGGGCGTTTTCGGTACATGCAGCGATATGATGTCAGAACTTGCCAGCAAGCTGTCCAGATCGACCTTCTGGATTCCCATCTTGTCAGCACGTTCTTCGGTCAGGAACGGATCATAAGCCTGGACCCGGAGTCCGTAACCTATTGATTTTTTCGCCATGATGGAACCGATGTTTCCGGCTCCGATAATACCGAGTAATTTGCCGGTCAACTCCATTCCCATAAACTTCGATTTCTCCCACTTGCTAGCCTGGGTCGAATCATTCGCCTGGGGTATATGTCGTGCCAGGGCCAGCATCATTGCCATCGCATGTTCGGCGGTTGTGATCGCATTGCCAAAGGGTGTATTCATGACTACCACACCGATTTTGGTGCAAGCCTGGACATCGACATTATCAACACCGATACCGGCGCGACCGACAACCTTTAGGTTTTTCGCACGCTCCAGCAACTCGACTGTCACGTTGGTAGACGAGCGAATGGCGATGCCTTCAAAATTTCCAATCGTGTCCATCAATTCTTCGACAGATAGCTTCCCGGACTGTACCGCTTCGACACCACGGTCTTCGAATACACTCAGCGCCTGACTCGACATCGAGTCAGCAATTAGCACACGGGGTCTGGTCATATTATTTCTGCTCCATTTGATATTTAAATTTGGCGAATGCCCAGTCAAGCCAGGGCGTTAGCGCAGCCAGATCACTGGTTTCAATGGTTGCCCCACCCCAGATGCGAAATCCGGGGGGTGCACTGCGATAATTGCCGATATCCAGCGCGCAATTTTCCTGTTCAAGCCAGCCTAGCATGGTATTAATTGCGGCCTGTTGCTCGTCACTTGTCAGAACCGAAAATTCGGGATCTGTAATATTCAGACACATCGAGGTTGGAGACCGCGTCGCGGGTTCAGAAGCCAGCCAGCTTATCCACGATGACTGGCTTACCCATTCATCGATGCAGTCGAAATTGTCCTGGGTGCGTTGCCACAGGGTTGACAGACCACCGATACTTTCCGCCCAGTCGAGCGCGGCATGCAGGTCTTCAAGTGCCAGCATACTCGGCGTATTAATCGTCGCGCCGCTGAATATACCCTCGATCAGTTTAGCGTTTTTGGTCAGGCGGAATAGCTTTGGTAACGCTCGTGGGGGATCATAACGCTCGAGCCGCTCGACAGCGCGAGGACTCAGGGCCAGCATCCCATGCGCAGCTTCACTACCGAGTACCTTTTGCCAGGACCAGGTAACGACATCGAGTTTGCTAAAGTCCATCGGCATCGCGTAGGCGGCAGATGTCGCATCGCAAATCGCAAGGCCGGTTCGGTCGCCACCGAGCCAGTCCAGGTTCGGCAAACGTACGCCGCTGGTAGTGCCGTTGTAGACAAATACGATATCGTGGTCAGCTTGCGTTTGGGTGAGATCCGGCAATTCGCCGTAATCGGCCCGATAAACGGTGAGACCGGGTAAATCCAGTGACCCGAGATCTTTGGCCCAGTCACTCGAAAAGCTGTCCCAGACCAGCGCATCGACCGGACGTTCGCCGAGCATGGACCACAGCGCAATTTCCAAAGCGCCGGTATCCGAGCCCGGCACAATTCCAAGTCTCCAGTCATCCGGTAAATCAAGCAAGGCATGCGAGCGCTCAATGGCACCGGATAAACGTGTCTTGGGGGTTTTGGCGCGATGGCTGCGCCCAAGGAAACTGGTATTCAGGCGGGTTAGATCCCAGCCCGGGAATTTTTTGCACGGCCCCGACGAAAAGCGCGGGTCCTGCGGACGTACACGCGGCTGCTCGGGAAAGCCGCTAGCCTTCTCGCTCATTATATAACCTCTAGTTATGGGTGGTTTGCTCCACCAGGCAAGAATAGAATAGCATAAAACCCGCGATCTAAAAGCCTATCGTAGGCTATGCCGCGATTACGCTTATTCTCCAATGCAGACTATTATGCGGATTGATAGTGGTTTATTGGCTGAATGCCACTTCCCTTGCTAGCATTTCTCCATAGCGGACCTTCAGAATGAAATTATCAGAGGCAGCTTCCGGCAGATACTGTGTAAAAACTATTTCCGAAAAATCAAAGTGGTATTCCGTGATTGAATAGTGGATATTTTAGTCTCGGAGGTGGGTAACTCACGTCAGTATCTGTCCGACAATTCAGTGGTTGTGGGAGAAAACTTTTTGTCCACGACAGCCGTTGGAATTTTTACACGGCCTCGGCACATTGCAGCCCCTGCCGTTTCGATTCTGGAGGTCTGCTTTCCCGATAGCTGACGTCCTTTTTAACAAGTGATCTTCTGCTCCCGGCAAAAGGCAGTCCCGATGCTTCGATACCGGGGGCTGAGAACGGCCCGGTACAGGTATTGGCTTCCATGATGAAAACCAGGATTGGATTTTATGAATTAGTGGTGGGCAGACCGCTAGTATAAAATTGACGGTGACTCCAAGCCACCACCAGGCGGCTAATGCTTTTACTCAGCTATCAGATTGCTCGGTAATTTCGATTCTAGCGCCTGCCTGATCGGGGAAGGCATCGCTGTTGACTTGCGCGTTTTCGGGTCAAAGAATACCTCTACGGTTTCGCAGGTGGCATGCACTATTCTGGTGTCGACGTGCAGCATGCGTTCGGTAAAGGTGCAACTTTTATTTCCAATCCGGGTTATTAGACTGTCGATTATAATCAGGTCCCCCGCGACCAGTTCCTGGTGAAACTGTGTAGTCGCCGATGCCGTTACCGTATGAACACCCAGCTCATCCTGCATTTTCTGGTGACTCCCCCAGTAAAGCGGCCAAAGATGGAATGCGGCGTCATCGAAGAAATGACCATACCAGCGTACGTTCATATGGCCGAAACTGTCGCAGTACCAGGGGTGGACTACTCCTCGAAGAATTTCAATTGGTTCAGGCATAAATCTCCTTCCATGTTAACGGTGAATAAGAATGGTATGGCTAACTGGAGTTTACAGTTTAATAGCGACAGTTTACCTAAATCTAAACGCAACAGTATTACCGGATTCGCAAGTACAGGGTTAAATCAGTAGAATGTTTGTCCAATAGAAACAGTACCAGGAGCAGATCATGGCCGGTGGTTGGTCCCGCGACGGGGCAGTGCAGGATCAAATAGACGCCAGCGTGGAAGACGCTGTCGAACTGGCTCGAAGCCGCTTACCGAAGGGCAAAAGCCTGCTTCACTGCGAGGAATGCGCGGCTAAAATTCCACTCGCCCGTCGAGACGCCATCCCCGGTGTACGCATTTGTGTTAATTGCCAGAGTGCTCTCGATGAACAGCAGGCACGTCTCAGCGGCTTTAATCGCCGCGGCAGTAAGGACAGCCAGTTGAGATAATACTCAATCACCTCACCGGGCCGGCAAAATAAAAAATGTCGTACGACTTAATACAGGGGAGCAGCCAGTGGCAAATAAAAATCGTATCCAGCCATTATTCCAGTTAGACGGTAAAATTGCTCTGGTCACCGGTGCGAGCAAAGGCATCGGCGAGGCAATGGCGCGAGGCCTGGCAGAATTTGGTGCGAAGGTCGTAATCAGCAGCCGCAAACAGGATGCGCTAGATACCGTGGCCGGGACATTCCGTGCCGACGGGCTGGAAGCCATCGGTATCGCTGCAAATATGAGCAGTATCGAAGACATCCATCACCTGGTTGATAAGGCAGTTGAGACCTACGGCGGCCTGGATATCATTATCAATAACGCCGCGGCCAACCCGGTTTTCGGTCCGATTCAAAATACCGATGAACGCGCCTTCGACAAGATCATCGAGGTTAATCTCAAGGGTCCGTTTGAACTGTGTAAAAAGGCCTACCCCATCCTCAAACAACGCGGTGGCGGATCGATCATCCATATCAGTTCAATTGGCGGCCTCACGCCCGAAGCGGACATTGGCATTTACAGTGTCAGTAAGGCGGCAATCAATAACCTGACTCAGGCCATGGCTCAGGATTGGGGCGAGGATAACATTCGCGTGAATGCCATTTGCCCGGGATTGATTAAAACAAAATTTAGCGAGGCTCTCTGGAGTGACGACAAAATATTGAATAGATTCATAAAACAAATCCCGCTCGGGCGTGCCGGCACAGCCGACGATGTCGCCGGGCTCGCCGTATTCCTGGCCTCGGATGCGGCGGCCTACTGTAGCGGCGGGATTTATAGCGTCGATGGTGGTTATGCCGCGAATTGATTTACTTCTGCCAATTTTTGACCAGGATAGACTAGTGCCTTGACGGCGAGCGGTCCTGGCGCTGGACATTAGGGAAAGGGGCTTTTATTCTTACTCTACGGTTAATCAATGGAGTATTACCTCTTATTATGGGCATCTGCCGCATTTGGGCTGTCGAGCGACGCATGCAACACATTATTTCCAGCATCGGAAATTTAATCTTCGCACGGGTAGAATTCTACTGGGCCTGATCGGGCTCTTTCACCAGTACATATAGTTTTAGCAAGGGGTCACGATGTCTTTAGTGGGTCAATTAAAAGCCGCGCATTACACTGCCGTTGAAGCAACTAAAAATGGTCCACCGGCGCGCACCATCAATCAATTTTTTGGTGTCGGACCCATCACCGATATGACATCTGATGAGGTCGATAGTCGACGGATGAGGGTTGAATTCGAGAACTGGCTGGAAAAAACTTACCGCAAGCTTGATGATAAGGGCAATGACCTTGGCCCGTTCACGGCCGCCGAGATCGGCCGTTCCATGCACAGGGGTTATCCCGCGGATGCGATCCTGCTCGATATGATGGGTGAAATCCATGGCTACTTCGGTTTTCCCAAAGCCAACAAGCTAGCGGTTGGCCTGGGTGGTGGCCATTCCGGCTTTACCGTCGCCATTATGCACATGATGGACGCCAACGACCCCGAACAGCATGTGTTCATCGACACGCCCGCTCCAGAAACTGATGCAGGCAAGGCGGGTGGGTTTTTCCGCCAGAGCTGGGGTACTCAGATCATCGAGATGCAGCGCTTTGCCGAAAATGGCGATGAATCGCGCCTTCATTTCACCGGGGCCGAGGGTACAATCCCGTCGGCTGACGAACTGAGCGCCCTCGGCATCAAGCTATTTGTCGGCGTAGGCCATGAAACCACCGGGGCCACCACTTATACCGAAGACGACGTAACCAACCTTTTGGCCTGGATCGACCTGGATCCGGCCAACCACCACGCCATCATCGACGCCACTTCGATGCTCGGCGCGATGCCCTGGAGCCCGAAATGCGTTGCAGCTTTCACCCAAAAAGTGAATATGTTTATGCCATTCCAAAAAGCCGTCGGTGGCATATCAGGCTATTTCACTATTTCGTTGACACCGGCCGCATTCGATATGATTGAAGGCATTCAGGCAAACCCGGCCTGGGCGATCCCGCGCCAGTTGAAAATGGTAGTGCCGGTGGACATCAAAATGCCACTCTCGGGTAAAAAGACAATTAACCTTGGTCCAATTTACCACCCTGATAAACACGCAATGATGGGTGGTATTATCAACACCTATTCTACGCTGGCCTTTGCCGAAACCACTTTCGGTCTACGACGCACTGCGACAATGGTTGGTGACGTATCGGCGATGAACGCCCGTTCAATCGAAAACCGCGATGAAATCAATACCTGGGTTGAAAGCCAGGGCTTGCTGGAACTGGGTGTGGTAGACAAGGCCCGTCGTGGTGCCGCCGTCACCCTGTTGCGGATCAACGATCCTGATATTAGCGACGCTGATATACACGACCGCATTATTGCGCGATCCAAGCAGCTATTGGGCTACGAGGGCTTGATCCACCCCAACGGCGATCGTGAGCCAGGTCTTGACGTGGCGCGCTATGTCAACGCGTTTCCGGGAACTCCTGGCGATTATCGAGCCTGGATAGGCGGTATTCGACCGGTTGCTGACATTACCGCGCTACTGGAAAATCTATCTTACGCCTATCAGCGCGCCAAGATTGTAGTACTGGAAGAAGAACTTGCGGCACTGAGCGAACCTGTCGCCGCAAGCACAAACAGCGAGGCTTCACGAACCCGCGTTGACGACCCGGCCAGGGCCTACAAGGTACTGGTCGCTGATCTGGTGGGTTTGAAATTTGATGCCAATGGCATCCCCGACTGTTCCGCGGTGAAGGCCCATGCCGAAGACCTCGGTGCCCACTGGCACGACCACTCGGCTATCGAGGCAAACGATCTGGCGGCGGGTATCCACTTCTTCTATCAGCCCAACCTGTCCAGCCATGACGAGTTGATGGCAGAGGCAGGTGATGGCCAGTATGACGCCACCATTGCCGCCGCTACAGCCTACCCGGTCGATACTAAATTTCAATTGGGTGGCGTGCGTATTGGCGCGGGTACCGGCAACATGGGGTCGGCTAGCTGGGGTGGTGGTAATGGCGATGGCGGGGACGCACCACTGATGAACACTCCATCATTCAATTCCCGTGCCACAGCGCATATGGCTATCAAAGGGTTGTTGAAAGTTGCCCCCGATCTCGATGTGGTACGACTGCACGAACTGGTTTGCGCAGGTGATTTCGATACCGGCAAGAACCTGTGTGAGTACCCAACCGAAAAACTGGAAGGCAAAACCATGGCGGTTATAGGTTTTGGCAACATCGGACGCGAAGTCGCACTCCTGGCCCAGGGTTTTGGCGTAATAGTAAAAATCTACGCCCGGGCGCAACATAAAGACTGGATTGAGAGCGAAGGCTTTATTTACGCGACTACACCGGTCGAGGCCGCTACTGGCGCAGACTTCCTGTCACCCAATACCGGTCTTGGTACCGCAACCGGCGATAGCTTTGCCAATGCCGGACTGGTAGGCGCTGATGTGCTTAACGCCATGAACGACGGGGCGGTGATTGTAAACTATGACCGCGGCGAAGTGATCGATGCGAAGGCGCTGGATGCTGCATTGTCGTCAGGAAAGATCCGTTACGCAGCAATTGACGCCGATCTGTTCAAAAGTTCCGAAACCGGCGAACTCTCAGGGCCAATGGTGCCGTATCTGTCAGTGGAAAAGAATCACCCCGGCAAACTGGAATTGCTGCCCCATGCTGCGGCCGATACTGAGCATCTGTCGCGTGTCGAAGGGGCCAAACAAGCCGTGAACCAGATCCTGGATGCTATCCGCTTTAAATCGGTAATGAATCTGAAAGGCGATTTGCCTGCAGGATATACTAACGCGGGCGCTGTTACTGTCAACGGGGTTGGCAAGGTTACTATCAACACCCTGACTGCCGCGATTACCGATGAGGCACTGACCGCCAACTTGCGCCATGTCGCCGAGGAACTGGCAGCACTGTGGGGGGCGATTGACGCCACAAAAGATACCGATCGCCGGGCTGAACTGTTACAACGTTATGGCGCAGATCTGGTGCAGGCTGGCAATAGGTTGGCATCGCTGTCCAGTGCCAATGGCCTTAAAGGACCGTTTGCCTGAGCAATGAGGCTTAACGATAGTCGGTACTCTTGGGGGGCTTGCTAATATTTCCATCCCGCAATCTATCTATTTCGCGACAGAGGAATATGTATCTTGTCAGTTTGGGATTCAAATCGGTAGATAATTTCTTTTCTTTTAAAACCCGGGGCCTCAACTGTTATTGAGTGTGCCCCACCCCCAAGGCTGTCAAAATTAAAATTTCCGGCACTATCGGTTCCTCCAACGCGGTAGGACAAATACTGTATCGAGCCAGCCAGAATTTCCGAATTAATTGTCACCAACGCTTTAGCCAGAGGGATTCCATTTTCATCACTCACCCAACCCAGCAAATAATGGTCTCCCTTGTCAACCAGCAGCCTCAGATTTCTGTATTCATTGGGCGCCAGTGTCAGACCTTTAATCTTAAAATACTCCGGCCCCTGGGTGGATAATATGACCTCTCCTGCCGGAAATTTTCGCAGGCTGAAAAATCCGGAAGAGTCAGTCACTATTTTCCTGGCATGGGTTCCGGTTGTAGTATTGCTAATATAAATTTCGAAATTTGCAACGGGTTCGGTTTTGCTATTAACGATCATGCCGTCGATATCGATAAACTCAAGAGTCTCAAGCACAATATTTAGCTGCGGCGTATTATGCGATACGCTGAATTCCTCATCGACGTAATATATGTACTCCGGTGGCGATAAAACCGTCAACCGGTAAAGATCGCCTGACCTGATACCTTCAAAAGTAAAAAACCCCCTGTCATCACTAAATGTAGTGTAGAAAACTCTGACTACTCCAAACCTGTCCCTGCTACTAATTTGAATTCTTAATCCTTCCAGGCTGACACCGATATCATTGCCAACCCAGCCATCGACCCTGATCGAGTCGAGGTCGTCGTCTAGTACCACATCGAGTTTCAGCATCGAGTTCTGTTTTAATACCCCGGCACCAGGTTTAATACTTTTATCCTGGAAACCGTTGCGCAGGAAACGCATAACGGGGTATTGATTTAAGGGCATACCAACGAAAATTCTATATTTTCCGTCAGCATCAGACTGTGTACTATGAAAATATCGTTCTTCCGCAACAATCACATTGTCTATCGGCCGGTTGTGTTTATCGACAATGCGACCATAGATCTCCAGACGCCGATCAGTACTAGCAGCCTTGCTGTCACTCCCGGTACCAGCGACAGGGACAGGTGCTTCGGCTTCAATCGCGAAATTCTTGTTAACTGACTCTCTACTGCTGAAATCGCGATTATCATTTATATTGCTTTCCGATCCTGTGATTATCGGATTTGATTCTGGTATCGAACCGTCTGACAAATTTTCTTCGAAAATATTGCGGAGGGCCAGCAGGTAGTAACCAGATAAAATTGTTACCACGATCAATATCAGTATTATGAGCTGTTTCACTCTCTTAAAATCTGAATGATATGCGATTCAATTTCGAATACGTGCCGGTCATTCAAACCCAGTTCTCTCAGCGACCTGGCCAACTCGGTTAGATACTCACAATTCGGCCCGCTGGCACCTCTAGCACGACATATTTGCCGGGCAATATCGCACTCGCTGGCCTCACCCAGATAAGCCTCGTTTTCCGCGTCAGCGATATACAATATACCCTTGTCCCGGGATCCGTCAGCGAAGGTCAATTCGGTAGTAAACCGGAGATAACCATTTTTTTCTCGCACATCAAGCTGTTCGAAAACCGACGCATCGACCAGAAAGGCTATACCGCCACAAATTGCTTCCGCTTCTTCGATCAGGGTAACAACACGACCAGGATTGTTTTGCGTGCCACGATGATCGTACGAACCCTGCCAAAAACGCCGACTCCACCCGCAGATACTGGCCGGTCTGGATTCCAGATACGGAAAATCGACTTTGTAAATCAGCGATCCATATCCAAACAGCCATACACGGTCACCATCCATTATCGGGTTCCTGCGCCGATTCTCCTCGACTGTATTAGCGGGCATAACTCTCTTGTTTACTCGGGATGCCCCGATAATAACACCATAAAATAGATTTGTCGGATGTGGTATCGAATCGGAACAATAGTAGAAAAAAATCGAATTTCTACCGTATCACTGGTGTTATTCCGGCTATTCCGAGCTCTCGCGCCAAAAGTTAATTAATTCCCACTAACAGGGCCCGATTGATAGATTTATGATCTAGAAAACGGTCAAAAATCTTCTATGCTATATATCACGGGAAATAAAATCAGTCTGTCCAGTTTGACAAGTCCGTTTACCCGGGTGATAGCAGCGCCAATCAAGCTTTGAGATTGTCCGAAACCTGCTATCGAAGAACCAGGATATAACATGCAATTTAACGAACAAATCAATAGTCCTACCTACCGCGGTGGCAGTACCGTGGTGTATGAGTCGGTCAAACGATTCGCATTGAAAGGGCTTAGCGATCTTATTCGTGTATTAATGGAAAATATGGACGATGCTTTATTTGGGCTGTCGGAAAAGGTTGAAAATGATCGACAGCGCAATATGTACTTTGAAGCCATGCGCGAGATCAGGCTTAAATCCAGTCTTCTACAAATGGGATTCGACCAGGCCATGGATGATTCCTTTAGCCAGTTTTCACAAGACCAGGCAGTCGATGATCTGGACGAAGATGTTGAAGAACTGACCCTGGTAGAACTGGAGGATCTGGAAGATACCATCGCCATAGACAATATGATCTCCAAGGCGCGACCTCATTTTGAAGATGAGTTATTTGCAGTCACCGAAAGACTGAAAGTGGTTTTACACCTGACGGAAATTGACCAGGATTTAAACCCGCTGGATCCGAAAGTAATTTGCGAAAGCTTTCACAAGGCATCCGAAGTGATCGAATCCGAAATTCAGGTCAAGTTGATTTTTTACAAGCTATTCGACAAATACGTAATGAATAACCTTGGCGGATTTTATCACGAGTTGAATAGCTTATTTATCGATAAAGGAGTATTGCCCGAATTCCAGGTCTCGAAAGAACGCATGAACCAGGCCTCAAACTTCATGGCAAACAGGATCAGAAACTCTGCGAATGACACGGCTACTGGTGAACAGGCCGTACCGGGCTCCGAACCTGCCCCGGTTGCCGGCACTCAACCCGACGAGGCAAACCTCCTGCCAATGTTGCGGCAGGTAATTACCCCGACCAATTCTGATCCAGCCGTTCCCGACTCAAAAATTTCTGGTACCAGGCAGCAAGGAAAAGGGCATGTCGAATCCCCGAGGCTAGCCACAGTCGTTCCGATCGCTCAAAACCTCGAATATATGTCGGCGCTTACTAGTTTGCAAAATCACGGCCTGCAGTCCCAACCGCTGGAATCGATAGACCCCGAGGAGGCCAGGGCTGTGACGCATCGTCAACTGCTGGACTTCAACAGGTTAAACGCTGACCAGGCAAGCCCCGCGGAAAATCAGGTTATCGATATCGTTTCGATGATATTCGATTTCTTTTTCGATGATGAAAGCTTGCCGTCACCGATTAAGGTTCTTATTGGTCGCTTGCAAATCCCGATTTTAAAGGTCGCTTTTCTTGATGAGAGTTTCTTTAATCATAAGAAACACCCGGCACGCAAACTGCTCGACAGTATTGCCCATGCATCGCTAGGTTGGGGAGAAGATCTTAAACAGGAAAAGGTACTAATCGATAATATCGAGCAGGTGGTTAACTCCCTGGTTAACGAATTCGAGCAAGATATAGAAGTTTTCGAAAAGGCATTGGAAGATATCAGGCAATTTATTGCCGACGAAAATGAAAAGGCCAAAAAAGCGGACGAGCTGCTCGAAATACGGGAACTGGAACGAGAACAGCTAGAAAAAGAGGCGCGAGAAGCCGCTTCCAGCTTAATCCTGAAACTCACTTCAAATCGAGAGCTGAGTTTTGAAGTGACGCAGTTTCTCGATTCAATCTGGAACCCGGTGTTATTTCATATTTTCCTGACTATGGGCGAGTCATCCACCCACTGGAATAATATCCGGCGCATTTCATCTACTTTTATCTGGACGCTGGTTCCTAAATATAGCAAAGAGGAAAGAGTGAAAATTCTGGATACATTGCCGTCCTTGCTGCGAGCAATGTCAAAAGGTATGGAATTGATAACGATAGATGCCGAAGTTAAGAACCAGATATTTCAAATGTTAGCGAAACAACATGCGAAAACTGTTAAGCAGACTAGTAAAAATATAATAACCCGGGTCGATGATCGTACCATTTGGCCCGAAGGTAATGCCGCCGATGCTTTTGCCGGATACACCAAAAGACTGGCAGAACAACAAAATGAAATCGAAGCAACCCCTGTTGAGACAGACTCAACTCAGAAGGTCGTGAATCAGGATGACCCGGATGCCATTACGATCATTACCGATTCAAGCACAAATGAAGTCATAAAAAATCTGGACGACTTTACCTCCGCCGTAAAAAAAGGTGAGATCAAGGTAGATCAGGAAATTACCATGGAATCCGGTGAACAGGCTGCCGATTCCCAGGAAGCTGATATCTTTTTAAAGCAGGCACAGGGAATTGAAGTCGGCGGCTGGGTGGAATTTCTGTCAGAAGAAGACAAGGCTTTTAACGCCAGGTTATCGTGGAAAAGCAAGGTTTCCGGCAAGTATGTTTTTGTTAGCCGTCTGGGTCTCAAATTGAGGGAAGTAACCATGTACGGATTTGCCACAGATCTGAGATCCGGCCGGGCAATATTGATACGGTCTACCTCCCTGTTCGATCGCGCTGTCGATACCATCATATCGAAAATCAAGCATTAAAATCCTCATCCTGTATTGATGGTGCCGGTGGTTGAATTCGAGCCTTGCTCAATTATCTGCTCAGTCCTTATTGTGATAATGGATTATCCCACCCGGTATTATCTGATATGATCATGTCATACAGGTTCTTCAAGGTTATGGTTATGGGATTGGGCAATTTTTTAAAATCTATTCTCACTGGTAGGCGTTCGGTGTCACGATCTGCCGAGGAATTTTCCGAACCAATGGAATACAAGGAATTTACGATTCAGGCGGCACCACTCAATACTGACCGCAGGTTTCGTACCGCTGGTTATATCAGCGGTGAGTTCAACGGTGAAGTCAGGCGCGTACATTTCATTCGGGCCGATCAGAATGCTGACCTACAAGTCGCGATCGACCACTCGTTATCAAAGGCCAGGCAGATTATCGACGAAATGGGTCCAAAGCTACTGGAGAAGTCCCAGCTCTAGCAACCTGTCGAACCGGACACTGACTCAAACTGAGCTTTTATTTAACTCCTGTTTTAAAAGTTCGATTCGGGGCTTTGCATCACGTGAGTTGGGTTTAATTTCCAGCAAACGCTCAAATGCGGTGATAGCCCCACTAAAATCGCGATCCCGCCCGAGGATCATGCCGAGCCCCCAGATCGCACCAAAGTGGCGCGGTTCCAGGACCAGGGTCTGACGGATGTCTTCAATCGAGCCTTCGTAATCTTGCCGATAATATCTTACGGTTGCGCGGCGATTCCACCCTTCAGAAAATTTGGGTGCCATTTTGACAACCTGTGAATACTTTTCTTCGGCTTGTGGCAATTGTCCGGATTGCATTGCCACACCGCCTTCTTCCATCAACCTGTCAACCTCATCGCGGCCACTCTCGAACCAGATCGCCCAAATGTTAACCTCGGTCTCCTGCAGCACACCACTAATTTCACTGGTCTTCAGGGTATCGAACAGTGCGTCAAGTCGAGCGTCTGTCTGATCTGAAAACCCAGGTGCCGGGACTAATAACGCCATTCCCAGGATCAGTTGTATGATTTTCATTTTCACCTCCAGCGTTATTAAAAAGGTGCTGCCGTCACACGGGCACTAGCTTTAAATCTCCGATAGCACCGACTGCCTTTCTAGCTCGTCTCGACGTGCGCTTTGACACGTTTATTGACGATATCCTCCAGTGAGATCGTACCATCTGCTGAGATTAAAATGTACATGCGTAAGTTTCCGGCAACAGATTACTATATTAACCAGGCCTTTTCAGTTTATTTGGCGGGTATTGAGTCTGCCAGCGCAGCCCTGGACAACAATAACCTGAATCATTCAGAGGGATATAAGATTCGACAGTAATACGAGAAATTTATCTATCTACGCTTAAGTTTCTTAATGCGCTCGATAGTTGCCGGATGGGAAGAAAAATAATTACGGACCGAAGAATCTTCGTCGCCATACTCCGCATCAAGACTTTTTAATAACTCCAGCAGGGGCTCGGTAGAAATATTGTTTTTGATGAGATACCGAATTGCAAAATCATCAGCTTCCGCCTCAAATTCCCGGGAGAACTTTAGTTGTACCATTAATGTTGGCAAGGCAGCCCCGATAGAACTGATTGAGGATATATCCCCGGTAATCGTCACTAGCAGCAAAGCTACAACTGAATCCTGCAGTACATGACGAATAGAATGATGTTGCTCGATATGACCAACTTCATGCGCTAACACACCAATTAACGCATCATCTGATTTAGCCAGTTCCACTATTTCATCGGTAAATATAATGATGCCGGAAGGTAGCGCCAGCGCGTTAGCACCCATTTTTGGGCTGCTCCTAAATAAAATTTGATACTCGGCTGTAGTGTCCATAACCTCAATGGTTTTCAGGAACTTTGAGGATAAATGTGCCTGGCGATCCTCGGTCAAGCTGGATTCTTCAAAAACGATTCGATCCAGGGTTTCCAGTAATTCCCCGCCCAGTGATTTCTCCATTAATGGAGGTATCTGATTGGCAACCTGGCGCGCCATTTCTGGCACAGCATAAAAAATCAAAACATAAAACACACCTATCGATAATACCGCCACTCCCGCGGCATAAATAAATTTCGATTCACAGTGATGGATAAATTCGAAAAGTCGGTGGGATTTTGGAAGATAGGCGCTAATTGCCGACAAATCTGAAAGCTCGCAGCTCGACCCGTCAGGAAAATATAATTTCGGTTTTAATTTGCCAACAGGCTCGGTGCTACGTAGTTCATTTATTGCATATCGAAAACTAATGTTTTCCGCGGTTAAGCGTACAAAGCCGGTTTCGCTAAAATTTAGACTGGCCTCGTACGCCCTGGATGTTTTACCGTCATGCCAGATTACGTCAACGTTCACCCAATGCCGCCGATATCCATATCAAATACATCACCCATTTCTTCACCAAAAGCAGATTCTTCTTCAGTCTTTGCCGCAATAAATGCGTCCAGATCTCCCGCGGGTATCAGGTTCAGGGTGTCCATGCGGTATCGCACCATACGAACCCTGCTCCAGGGGATCATTAGACCTAAACTAAGTGCTATAACGATCATGTTAGAGAAAATAATCCAGGCCATTCGCCCTAGTTTCAAGCTGCTTTCAAATTTATGGCCACCATCCAGGGTTATATTGTTCCATATTAAATTTGCTACCGCGGTGCGAATATAGATAAAAACACCAAAATATAATATCAACATCAGAAAATATATTAACACCGGCATTCCTGCCATCGCCGCACCCATGGCTGCCGGATCAGGCTCGACACCACTTTGTTTGGCCTGCTCCATCGCGGTTTGCATCTCCATCATCACTGGCATCATTACTACTGCCACGACAATACTGGCACCTATCAATATTCCCAACGCTATCAGATAGATTTTATAGAAAGCACTGGCACCAGATTCCAGTGAAAATCGACTTTTTCCATAACCCGCGTTAGTTATCAGGAATTTGTTAACTCGGTAAGAAAAATAAGGAAAAATCAGGCCCAGGGTAAGGGGAATCAATATTCCTATTCCAAGATATATCCATGCCGCCTGGCCGTATTGCCCATAGAACCTAAATCTTAAGTTGCGATAAGCCGTATTACGAAACCGAAAAGCCATGGCTCGAACAACAATGAATGGTAAAGCGATCATCAATAATAAAAAAAATATTATTTCGGAGCCGGGTGCGAAGGTCGAAACAACGATGTAGATGATAAATAAAGCAACTGCTATTAAATAACCTTTTAGTATCGTGATGGGTGAGGCAAGATAATCAAAATTAGACCCGGCGACATGGGTATGTCCATAAAAATAACGATTGGTTCGGACTTTTGCCCAGGGTGTATAGATACCGAGCGTTAAAATAGTTAATAATATATTGACTATCCAAATACCAAAAAACTCTGTTGCAGTACCGGTAAACGAGAAATCCTTACGACTATTATTTTCTATCATGATATTTCCCTAATTTTGGTTAAGCAAATGGCCGCTTTTCGCGGGGTTCATCTTGGCGATGCCAGGCTTTTACAGTACATTTATTAAGTAGGAAGTTTCCTGTGGTGTGCTTAAACATCGTAGCATATATGCAGCTAGCTGCAGGCAGTAAGTATATGGCTCTTATTTATTCTGGTGATTTTTTGTCGCCTCGGTTTCGCCATTGTTGAGCTTCTTAATATAGTGCATTTTCATTTTAATATTATCCCCAGGGCGTTACCAATAACGGAGCAAGCGGATGGAAATCGTCAGTTACAATATTCAGTTTGGTCGGGGTCTGGATCGCAACATTGACCTCGAACGGATCTGCCGGTCTACCAAAGGTGCGGAAATAATATGCCTGCAAGAAGTCGAGGTGGGCTGGCAACGAAGCGGTGGGGCCGATCAGCCGAAATTGATATCTGAAATACTGCCAGAGTATTACACCGTGTACGGTTCCAGCTTCGATGTCGATAACAGCGTTAAAAATGAGGATGGAACAGTATCAAACCAGCGCAGGCAGCATGGCGTGATGATTCTATCTGCATGGCCCATTTTAAGTTCTCGCACCTTCAACCTGGTAAAAACTCATTATACCGATAAATTTAATATGCAAATGAGCTTCGTCGAAGCGGTCATTAAGACCGAGAACAAGGCGATTCGTGTATACAACTATCACGCCGGTTACCTGGAACCCGAAGAACGGCTGGACCAGGTGAAACAACTGGTAAAGGTCTACCAAAGGTCTCCACGCGAACACGGCGCCTGGAGCGGTCATTCAAACATAGATGACGATGACTGGAGCAACCTGAAGGAAACACCGGGAATGCCCGAATCTGCGATAGTCTGTGGGGATTTCAACTGCTCACCCGAATCATCCGAGTACCAGTATCTAATCGACAACAGCGACCTCGTCGATAGCTGGTCTGTGTCTGATCCAGACAATTTAAATACCGCGACCCGAAGGCTGGAAATCACCGGGGATATTAAAGTTTCAGGCAAGATAGATCATATTTTTGTATCGCATGGTCTGGTAAATTTTATCCAGCGAGTGACGATTGATCACGTCGCAGAAGGGTCCGATCACAAACCGGTTCGATGCTTAATGGAAGGGTAGAAATTAAGTGGGAGTCAATGCATGAGTTCCCATTTTTGTTCGTGAAGTAGTATATTGGCATCAATAGTGTTCTGATTCCGATTTGTAAATACTGGTTATTCGAAATAATTTTGCGATGCAAAGTTTTGATGCTGAGGAATGATCTGTGATGAAAGTACCTAAAACAAGAGCGGTAAACGAAAAGGTTCATCGTTTTGCCGACAATGCCGGAAATTTATTAGTCGACGCTTTTCATTACGTGGCGCTGTTTGCGATTGGTGGTGCAATTGTATGGTCAGCCGCGATCGCATTTATCGAGATGGGCTCTAAAGGTCACGCATCGATCGCGGATATTCTGTTGCTGTTTATCTACCTGGAACTCGGTGCGATGGTTGGCATTTACTTCAAGACAAATCACATGCCGATTCGATTCCTGATTTATGTTGCTATCACCGCCTTAACCAGAATGTTGATCGGCGACATCCAGGCAGATCATGAGCCGGATTTGGGCATATTTTATATATCGGGGTCAATTCTGTTCCTGGCCATAGCGAACCTGATAATAAGATACGGCTCCTCCAAATTTCCTTCTCCCAGATCCGGCGAGGAAGGTAATGATTAAAGCTGATCTGAATTCTCAGGACTTATGCTTTAGTTTCGCTGGTGAGCGCTCTTCTCGCATCCAACGTAAAATTAAATACAGTACGGCATAAATGGGGTAAGGTGGATAAGACTGGGTCTGTTTAATCGGTCTGCCCGGATCTTAACCCAGCACGAATTCCGACTTGCGAAATCCCTGGATATACAATAGCGCCGTGAGGTCACCATGCTCGATTCGGGCATTGGCCTGATCTCTCAGGCTGCCGCTATGATCATGGAATGCCACCCCCAGTCCAGCCGCCTGAATCATCTTCATATCATTAGCCCCGTCTCCGACCGCCAGTACTTCAGAGGGTGACAAATTTTTTTCATCGCATAAGGCCATCAGCGAATCCAGCTTTGCCGAGCGTCCCAGTATCTGATCCTGCGCTTTTCCGGTCAACTTTCCCTGGTCAAAAATCAGCTCGTTGCCCTGGTGGTCGTGAAATCCTAATCGGGCTGCGATACGGCTGGTAAAATAAGTGAAGCCACCAGACACCAGGATACAATATGCCCCGTGGTGACGCATGGTCTGAACTAGCGTTCTTGCACCTGGTTTCAGCGTGATGCGCTGCTCATAGACATTCTCCAGTGTTTTAATATCCATGCCTTTCATCAAACCAATGCGTTTACGCAAGGCTTCGGGAAAGCTGATGCCTCCCCGTATAACGGTCGCAGTTATCTCACGTATCTGCGGACCGATACCGATGGCATCAGCCAGTTCATCGATGCATTCCTGGTGAATAATGGTCGAATCCATGTCAGAAATTAGTAGCTTCTTACGCCGCCCTTCAGCGCGCGTGCAAACTGTATCGATTGAAGCCCCGGCTAAAACGCCCCTGGCCTTTTCAGTGATAGCCTCCGCAGATAAACTTGAATTAATAAAGAGATCACATGCCTCTGTTTCTGAGAGCCAGTCCGTCTCAGCTGGCAATTCCAGGCACTGCACTACGCGCTCTATATGAACGGGTTCCAGTGGTGCTGATTTTGCATTGCCGATCAAGGTCAGCACGTGGGAGGTCATGAAGTTATCACTAGCAAAAGGTTATCGTGTCCTCTGGTCAGGACTTTTCCGGTTATCTACTTTGAGAGATGAAGATGCTAATCGTACCGAACCGATTCTGGAGATACAACACTGAATTTCTCCAGCCTCAATAACCACCAATTGTTGGCGACGCCGGGATTTCTGCGATAGTATTCCTCTAACTTTCTAAACAGGGTAGCTGCACCCAAATGGAAGACCAACTCCCCCGTAAACTTGCCGCCATCCTTTACGCGGATGTTGCCGGCTACAGTCTTCTAACCGGTGCAGATGAGGAAGGAACACATAGAAGACTGAGCGGCTACCTTGATTTAATCAGCGAAGCCGTTAAGTCATACCAGGGAAACGTGGTTCACTACGCCGGCGATGCAGTGCTGGCCGATTTCGGCACCGTTACCGAGGCTCTGTCCTGTGCCGTTGAAATCCAGTCCAGCCTGAAGGATAAAAATTCAGACCTGCCCGCCGACAGCAAAGTGCAGTTTCGCATTGGCGTAAACCTGGGCGAGGTAATTGTCGACAGGGAAGATATTTATGGCGACGGCGTGAATGTCGCGGCCAGGCTCGAAACCCTGGCTGAGCCAGGTGGCATCTGTATATCCCACGCCGTTCGTACAGCTGCCGGGAATAATCTGCCAATTGATTTTCACGATATCGGCAAACAAACGGTCAAAAACATTAGGGAACCGGTACTCGCCTACCATGTGTTGTTCGATGAGGAAAGCAGGGCACACAGGCGTCGAACCTATTCCCATGCGTTATTTGGAGCAATTGCCGCTTCAATAGCTCTGGTCTCGATAATCTTATATGCCTTCTGGCCTGACGACCAGACAATCAATACTGAATCCGGGTACGTAGAGGCAGCAACAGACCAGGCTGCCGGAATTACTGAGAAACGGCCCGCGATTGCTGTACTCCCTTTCCAGACATTGAGTGAGACCCCGGGGCAGGATTATTTCAGCGATGGCATCACCAACGATATCATCACTGACCTTTCCAAATTTTCCAACTTGCTGGTAATTGCCAGCAATTCAGTGTTCACCTATAAAGGCCAGGCGGTGAATATAAAGCAAGTGGGTAAAGAACTGGGTGTCCGTTACATTCTTGAAGGTTCAATTCAGAAGGCGGGTAACAAGGTGCGTATCAATGCTCAACTTATCGATGCGACCACAGATCATCACTTGTGGGCCGATCGCTATGATTTCGAAATTGATGATATATTCAAAGTACAGGACGAAATTACCAGCACCGTAGTCACTTCATTGCAGGTCATCCTTACCGAAGATGAAAAGAACCTTGAGGCAATTCACCTGACGGATTCTCTTGAGGCTTATGACCTCTACCTGCGTGGCAGAACTTATCTCAAAGGCACAAAAAGAGCCCACCTGGAAGCACGCAAGTTATTTAACCAGGCAATTAAACTTGATCCCGGATTTTCAGCGGCCTACGCTGAAAAATCATTCGCCTACTTTTCGAGCTTCATCATGCCCATGAGCCGGAATCCGAAAGTAGTTGAGAGTGCTCTCGCGGCAGCATTAAAAGCGGTAGAAGCAGATGACAAGTTGCCTTTGGCACATGCCCGGCTGGCCTGGGCCTATTTTTCCACCCGTCAGCATGCAAAGGCCATTGCTTCCGCCCGACGCGCAGTCGCCCTCGGCCCCAATGACGCCGAAGCCTTCGCCCAGCTCGGCAACATCCTGAACTGGTCTGGAAAACCGATAGAAGGTAAGCTGAATATTGAGAAGGCCATGCGTCTAAATCCGCATTATCCTTACTATTACCTGTTCTACCTGGGTCAGTCCCACTACCTTCTTAGCGACAACGACAAAGCCATAGAACTGATGAACCGAGTAATAACCCGGGCCCCCTACTTTCTACCAGTTCGACGTCATCTGGCTGTACTATATTCAGAAAAAGGGGAAACAAAGGCAGCAGAGGAGCAAACCGCAGAAGTATTACGAATTTTCCCCGGGGCTTCCATAGCAGACGAACGCGCACGCTGTTTTTACCGATGGGAACCAAAACTGATGAAACGATTTTTCACTGGCCTGCGTAAATCCGGGATGCCTGAAGGAAAGGCGGGCGAAGAACCTATGTCCATGTAATTAAATAATTAACAAGAGGGAAAATATCATGAACAAAATGATAGCTTTAACGCTGCTAACAATAATGAGCCTTTGCTTTTCGAGCTTAGGTACAGCTCAGGAAGTCAGCGTAGTAGTGAGAGGCGCCTCCTGGGATTCGGATTCACGAGGATTCGCATCTATTGGTGGTTTAAGCAAACAGCAGGGCACCAAACTGGCGACGCGGCGAGGTTCGAGGATTTCGCTCGACGGGCGCCCCGATATATTTGCTATCTCGGGCGAGGCTGGTGTGTTCGAACTGACCTTCACCACAACTCGGCCAACTTTTCGGCTGATTGTTGAAGGTGATCGTTTTCCGCGTGCAATTACCCAGCCATTTTCGATTCCCGAAGGTGGTGGTGAGATCGACGTTGGCCGGGTCGATTCACCACGGGCCGAAGGCCCGGAGCATACCTGGCCGCTACCGATGGTGGCGACCACACTTGGTTATGCATCCACCCACGAGATGCTCGCAGATAATAAGGCGGCAATTCGTTTATTGCTGTTTGGTTCGGGTGCCGATGGCGCTCCCGACTGGACTTATCCGGTGAAACTTAGCTTTCCCGGCGCAAGTACTGGTTCGACAAAAGCGGAGACTACAACCACCTCACCTTTCTTGATGCGAATTCCACTATCCGAGTACGTTATCCCGTTCGATATGAACAAACAGGATACCTACCTGCTGGAGAGAGATAAGGATACAGGCGCATTCATAATAATCGTTTCGTTCGGCGCAGATGAAGCTGCCGATAAAGATATAATTATCGGCATAGAAGATACTATATCCGATGAGTTACTTGATCCTCCGCGACCCTGGAAGTTTAGCCCGGTAACTGTTTCAGTACGCAAGGGCTTTGCAACGGAGCTCCGGCTAGAGCCAGACATAGATCAGTAATTCTGAGTGCTGGATATGGACTCAAAGTCCACTCTCTGGCGGCGCAACACATACCAGCTCGTAGGGAATCCGCTCGCTGATGGCCCCGGTATACTGGAAAACATCCAGGCTCACTTCAAACGCTTCGCGCGTTATCTCTACGTGCGGCGACCAGCAACCCAGGGCTTGGTAGCTCGCGATACAGTTCTCTAACGCGGTCGCATCGATGTTGGGGAAAAATGATTTTTCCGACACTGCGATTTCTTCGGCCGAGGCTTCATTCAGATAGCGGCGCGCATTGGCATAGGCCCGTGTGAAGGCTTTGGCCATGTCACTTTCGAGCCACTCGCGTGACGCGACAAGGCTTGAAAAGGCACAAACGCCGATCTGTGGACCAACCTGGGCTACTATATTGCCAAGGCCTTCCGATTCAAGTTGTTGAGGATAGGGCCCTTGTTGCTGAACATATTGCCCCTGTCCTGCTCTGAATGCCTGGTCTATGTCATCAGGGCCACCGGGCGTGATCACCAGGATTTTGTCGTAATCGATCCCGGCTTTATAACAGGCGTAGCGGAACATCGCATTCGGCTGGCCAGCCTTGAACATAACCACTTCCGCGCCCTCAAGCTTATCCCAGGAAAAATCAGGGTCGGCATCGCGAGCGCTAATAAAAAAACCATCTAATTCATTGACCTGGGCAAAATGCACCGGATAAGGAGGCTCGGTTGTTTGGGGCGCATTGAAGCCATGGCTGGGTGCCGATTGAGCAACATGGGCGGAACCGTCAATGATAGCGTCCACCGCCGATCTACCCGGTGGCGAAACAGACCATTCGTATTCAAGCCCTTGCTGTTTTAGAAATCCCCCGGACATGGTTGTAATAATCGGCGAGTAGAATGCCGAGAACAGGGTGAACTGTATTTTTATTGCAGTCATGATTCGCGATTTTCCGCCAGGTATTATCTATCCGGGTCAGATTTTACTACTATTCACCCGATTTAAGCGAATCATTGCGACTTTCATCCGCGCTTTTCCCGAGACCTAAAACTGGCCGGCAATTCTGACTCGTGACAGACGATGTTTCAGACACCGGTGGTCGATCGGCCTGCTCTTTTTTGGCTGCTTTTACCAGGTTTCGGGCTGATTTTCGCCTGGGTTTGGCTGGTTTGACTGGCTTCGGTTTTTCGGCTTGTGATGCACCATCATTTTTAGGCGTTTTGGCAATTTCGACTGTTTCACCGTCAACACCTCCCTCCTCCCGGGCAACCGTGTCAGCCATTACTTCTTCCTGATTCAGCTCTAGTTTTAGTGGTTTCAAATCGGCAGCGATGGTCGAATGCCCCTCGACTCGTGGCCGGAATCGCAGATTGTCTCCGGTCTTTAGACCATCCAGTCCAGCGGCCCGGACGTCATGGGGGAAAAACATGATGGTACTTTTCTCGAATGCGGGATCATTGACGCTAAGCCAGCCCACCCGGTCCGGGTTATAATGGCTAACCGATCCCACGAATTCGAAATTGGCATCGGAACCCTCCAGTACCATGCCACCGGTATTCTTGATCGTCTTCAACGCCGCCTCGAAAGCGGCACGCTTGGGGTCATCTTTCTGCACCATGATATAAAGCATATGCTTGGCACGGGTACAGGCGACGTAGACCAGGCTCGACATGATCGGGTTATCGAGGGACAAATTATACTCACTGAGATTTAACAAAATTGCGATCGGTGTCTCGAGGCCCTTAAACCCGCCAATTGTCGAGAGGTCTACCTTGTTACTCGCGGCACCGGTGTTAGAAGATTGCGCATGATCGGCACTCAATAGACGCAATCCATAACGAGCGATGATATCGCTCGGTTTCACCACCGACTCGGCAGTTTTCGGGTTACGTGCTGACAATAGGGTTACATCGCTGGTTGACACGTCTTCTTCGCGGAACAGTTTTCGGAACAATCGTCCCAGTTTACCGCGACAATCCTGGGCATCGTCATACACGACAAGCTCGGGAATGTAACCGAGTCTGCCGCAATGGCTTTGTATTATCTGCGATCCGGTACGAAAGCTGCGCGAGAAGCTGGCGATCTCGCGAGTGGTACGATAGTTATATACCAGCGGGAAATAGGGCGGGGCAAAGGGTAATACTTCTTCGGGTACGAACCCTTTCTCCGAACCCCCGGCGCCAAAAATACCCTGGCTGCGATCGAAAAATATTAGAAAACGACTGTCTTCGGTCGCCAGCACTGCCTCCACCGCTTCCCACCAGAAGGGCTGCACATCCTGTGCCTCGTCACAAAGCAGTACATCGTAGCGCTGCTCGGAAGCAGTGATGGCCTTGATCAGCCTGTCAGGCGCCTCGTACTGGCTCCAGTCATCCCGGCTGCCTTCGAAATCAGGATGCGGATTCAACAGATGCACACCGAAGCCTTCGCCAAGTTCAATATAGGTCTTTACTTCCACCCCACTACCGGCTTCACTTTTAAGATACTGGTTCAGCAGGCGGTTTGAGGACAGCATCAGTACTCGTTTACCCTGGCCCCGGAAATGCCGGGCGAGCAGGAGTGCGACCAGCGTTTTACCGGTACCAGCCTCTCCCTCGATGGCGAGACGGGGGGAAGCCGCTATCGGCTGGACCAGGGTTTCCTGGATTACTTCTACATCTTTGACGCGCAGGTCGTGACTGGTGAGATAGTCCTTCAGAAATAATTTACTGGTGAAATCCTTGCCCCACAATACATCGTGTAAATCGCCAGTCACATCATCGAACTTGAGATGATGTTTCGGCTGCACATGGGTGACAAGATTCTTCAGCGCACTGGCCAGTGAAGCCATTTTCTGCCGACCGATAACTATGGCTGGGACAATAGCGGCCGACTCTTCAATTTCACTCTCGTGCACCGAGGGAAAGGCGACCGCGTGGCTCACTGGCACCTTGATATTCCGATTCCTGAGCACGCGCCAGAAGCGGCTCTTCCATACCAGCGCCTGCTGGAATGGGTCCTTGATTTTGAAGGTTTCACCATAACGGTTAATCGAATAAAACTTGCCGTTCTGGGCATTGTGACGAATTCGACCCCCTTTCACTTCGATCACCAGTACGCCGTATTGGCGATGGTAGAGTACAAAGTCGATTTCGTTATCTTTCAGGCCGCTGTCACGGTCTACCGTAGAAAGTGTGCGCGAGTAATAGACCGTCCATGCGTCGCTCAGACTATCGCGACAAGCCTCGTAAAAGGCTTCTTCTGCGCGGCTGGCAAAAATAACCCGCGCGCTACTGGTATCGGGGTACATCAGCGCCATGTATACGAAAGTCCTGTGTCAGTGCTGGCAACCCGTCTGAGCCACGGTAAATTGCTTGTTTTAGAGGTCATGCGAAACACGATCGGTAGCCTCTCGATGCGAGCATGATTATAAAATAATATCTCCACCCCTATTTGATAGCAGAATAATTTCCTGTTTTTCAAAAATCTGGGGTAATTAAGTTGTATTTAGTCTCTCTCCGGCAAGCAGGAAACTCATACCCGGTCAGATCGACCGGGAATCTCTTTTCAACAAACAGTGTTGTTATAAAAATTCTAAAGAGTATTCTAGGTTGACTACTTAAGCTGATGTTTTTTATATCGACGCATTAAAAAATGGCGACCGCTTAGGTGAAATACCAGAAAAACAATTATTCAATACTCCAAAGGAGGCATTTATGAATCAGTTAAAATTCAAAATCTGTTTGTCTGTATTGCTCGCGACCATGGCATTTAGCGCCTATTCGGGCAACACCAACACCTTCGTTAAAGCCACCTATGGCACGGTACGAACGCTTGATCCCGCGGTGGTATACGATACCACTAGCGGTAGCCGGGTTCGAAATCTCTACGAAACACTGATATTTTTCGATGGCGAGTCCACCGAAAAGTTTGTTCCATTGTTGGCAACCGAGGTTCCTTCAATCAGCAATGGTGGTATTTCGGCCGATGGCAAAACCTATACCTTTAATATTCGCAAGGGGGTCAAGTTTCACAACGGCGCCGAAATGACCCCTGAAGACGTTGCCTACTCATTTAAACGAAACATGATTGCCGATCCCGATGGTGGTCCCCAGTGGATGATCCTGGAAGCGTTAACTGGCGAGGGCTCGACCCGAGATGGCGACGCCGTGGTTGCCGGTATCTTTGATAAGATAGACAGTGCAGTACAGGTTAAAGGCGATAGCGTGGTATTTCATCTGCCACGTCCCTACCCACCCCTGATGGGTATTTTGGCTTACGCTTCATCGTCGATCATGAACAAGGCCTGGTCAATGGAAAACGGTGCCTGGGATGGCAATATTGCGAATGCGGCTAAATACAATAATCCGGCTGCCAACGAGGAATCGTTAAAGCAAATCGAAAATGGTACCGGGGCCTATACGATGAAGGCCTGGGAACCATCAAAACAATTTGTATTTGAACGCTTTGATGATTACTGGGGCGAAAGGCCTGCAATCAAAACCGCCATTGTCAAGTATGTTCCGGAGTGGACCACGCGCAAGCTGATGCTACAAAATGGCGACGCCGATACAGTGACGGTTGACAATGTGCATTTCCCGGAAGTCGAGGCGATGACTAATATCGATATATTCAAAGTGCCACAATTGTCCGTTTCTTCCGCGTTTTTTAATCGTAAGATTAATCCAGTCGGCAATTCGGACATCGGCAGTGGCAAGCTCGATGGTAACGGTATTCCATCAGACTTTTTTACCGATGAAAATGTGCGTAAGGCTTTTGCTCATTCAATGGACTGGCAAACTTACAAAACTGATGTCGGTAACGACCTGATAGAAATACCCAGTAGCCCAAACGTTACCGGATTGCCTTTCCACAAAGACGTGCCCATCTACGAATTCGACCCTGCCAAAGCGGCAGCGTATATGAAAAAAGCGTTTGCTGGCAAGGTCTGGGAAAAAGGTTTCAAAATGACCATCACCCATAACACGGGTAATGAATTGCGTGAAGCCGCTGCCCACATGATGGCCGAGAATGTCAGTGCATTGAATCCCAAGTTCCAGATCGAGGTTCGAAACGTGGAATGGAAGGATTACCTGGTCAACTACAGGAACTTCATGTACCCCGTTTTCCTGATCGGCTGGGGTGCTGACTATCCTGATTCGCATAATTTCATCTACACCTTCATGCATTCCAAAGGTGTTTACGGCCGTTATGTTGGATATTCGAACCCGCGAGTCGATCAACTGGCATCGGCGGGCATTGAGACTACCGATCCCGTCAAGCGCGAAAAAATCTATTCGGAATTGCAGCAACTGTGGTACACCGAAATCCCCGGGGTGACCATTTACCAACCGGTACTGGTCAAACCCTATCTCAAGGGCACCAAGGGATTTGTTCCAAACGCGATGTTTTCTGATGCGTACGAACTGTTCAGACTCATGCGAAAAGAGTAGTGGTAAACACGGGGTAGCCGGTTGGCTGCCCCGTTTTTTCATACTGATCAGATCTTCAGATTTCGATCTTCACATCGAATAACAATCCGGGACGCAAAGATCCAGTGAAGTTATCACGAGGCTTATCTTGAGAACCTATATTCTCAGGCGATTGTTCTTCCTGACATTCGTTTTGCTGGGAGTCTCCGTCATCATGTTTAGCCTGCTGATGACATTCAGCCCCGAACGCAGGGCAATGGTATATGTCACCACGCCCCAGCAAGCTAAAGATATCCCCAGCCTGATAAAAAGATATGGCTTCGACCAGCCTTTCTACAAGCAATACGGGCGTTGGGCGAAAGAAGTCGCCTCCGGGAATTTCGGCTATTCACTGGTAGCCTCGCGACCCGTTAGCGAGGCATTCTGGATTTATTTCCCGGTTAGCCTGGAGCTCGCCCTGTATGCGGCGCCCTGTATCATTATTTTCGGGATCTGGATGGGAACCAGGGCCGGGCGACACAGGAATTCAGGATTTGATCATTTTTCAAGAGTCTTTTCGATCATCGGCTGGTCACTACCCACATTCCTGTTTGCGCTGGTTTTGCTGATGGTTTTCTATGGTTATACCAACTGGTTCCCTCCCGGCATTCTCAGTGATGAATCGAGCCTGTACATCATCGAGCACCCGGAAAAATTCGTACGATATACCGGCCTCTATAGTATCGACGGCATTCTCAACGGAAACCTGAGCATTGCGCTGGACTCATTGAGACACCTGGTTCTACCCGTAATAACCCTGACAGTCGTGGTTTGCGCAATTCTTATGCGCGTGATGCGTTCGGGAATGATCGAGGAAATGTCGAAGGATTATGTCACCACTGCCCGTGCAAAGGGTGTCGACGAAAACACAATCCTGATTAAGCATGCGCGCAGGAATGCACTGATACCGGTGATCACGGTGGCCGGTACGCTGGTTGCACTGCTAATGGAGGGCAGTGTCGCGGTAGAGATAATATTTAACCGGCAGGGGATTGGATGGTGGCTGGCAACCTCCGCAATTCAACTGGACATGCCGGTGTTAATGGCAATTTGTCTTTTCATGGGCGTGGTATTTGTCTCGGTTAATCTGATTGTCGATATTTTATACGCGGTTATCGACCCGAGAATCAGGTTAGATTGAACCCCATGGCGACACAGCATCCAGCGCTAAAGGAGTTTAAATATACCCTGCACCGAATATTTAAAAACCCGACCGCAATTCTGGGATTTACCCTGTTGTTGTTTTTCATCACCGTGGCGGTGATGGCACCCTATCTCGCGCCACCCAAGTACGAGCACAATCCTTATAAGGTTCCCCACACAGGTTTTTCCTCGATCCCACAACCACCCAGCGCAGAACACCCCTTTGGGACAACCAGTGGCCAGTATGACATTTACTATGCCGCCGTCTGGGGGACCCGTACCTCGTTTAAGATTGGGTTGTTCGTGGTATCTATTGCCCTGTTAATAGGGGTCACACTGGGTACCATTGCTGGCTATTACGGCGGTTTAGTGGATGAGGCCATCATGCGCTGTGTCGATGCCTTCTATGCCATTCCATTCCTGGTACTTGCGATGACCATTGTCGTGGCCTTTGGTCGCGGCCTGGATGTAATCATGATCGCGATCGCCTCGGTGGCCTGGCGAAATTATGTACGGGTCATGCGCGCCAGTATCTTAACCATTCGAGATCTGGATTATGTTAACGCTGCGAAGCTGATGGGCGTGTCCGACTTCAGAATAATGATTCGACATATTTTGCCCAATTCTATTTTCCCGGTGATGGTTGTTGCCTCGATGGAAATTGGCGCCTATGTTCTGATTGCCGCGTTTCTGGCATTTCTTGGTTTAGGTGCGCCAAGGGGTTATGCCGACTGGGGGCAGATGATCGCGCTAGCCAGAAACTATATTGTCGGCCCACCCGACGATCCTTTCCTGTACTGGTACACGATCGCCATTCCCGGCGGCTGTATCGTCTTGTTTGTACTGGCCTGGAACCTGATTGGCGATGCGCTCAGGGATGCCTTTGATCCCAAGCTCAGACGCGAATAACTCTTCAAAGCACTATGAATAAGCTCCTGGAAATCAAGGACCTGGTGACCAACTTTTACACTTACGAGGGCGTGGTAAAGGCGATCAACCAGGTTAGTCTGGAAATCGAGAAGGATATTGTATTTGGGCTGGTCGGTGAATCTGGCTGTGGCAAAAGCGTTACCGCCCGGTCCGTGATGCGAATCATCCAGCCACCAGGGGTAATCGAGGGCGGTGAGATACATTTTTACAATGACAAAAATGATGGCGAAAAAAGTGTAGATCTACTGCAACAGGACGAACAGTTTATGCAAAAGTTGCGCGGTTCATCGATATCAATGATCTTCCAGGAACCCAATCTTGCATTAAACCCTGTACTAAGCATTGGCTATCAAATAGCGGAGAGTTTTCTATTTCACCAAAAACAGAATATGAGCCAGGCGGTATTAAAGGATTTGCAGAATAACGAATACCGGATTTTGCCACTACTAAGGGGCTTTTTAATCTGGTGCTACGCAAAATCGCTAGAGGCAGATAAGTCCGGCTCGTTGAATCTGATTAATAAAATCCCTCTATTGAAAAACTGGGACTACCTACTCCATGCTGAGGCAAAAAAGCGCTCCCTGGTGATACTGGAAAAACTCGGCATTGCAAATGTCGAGCGAATTTTTGACGCCTACCCGCATAACCTGTCGGGTGGTATGAAACAACGCATTGTCATTGCGCTGGCGTTGGCTTGTCATCCAGTTCTCCTGATAGCCGATGAAGCCACCTCCAACCTGGATGTTACTGTCCAGGCACAAATACTGGAGTTATTGATAGAGCTAAAAAAGGACACTATTTCTTCGATCATCCTGATTACCCATGACCTCGGAATTGTTGCTGAAACCTGTGATCGCGCCGGCGTGATGTATGCGGGCAATGTCTGCGAAGTGGCCGATGTGAATGAATTATTCAACAATCCCAGGCACCCCTATACAAAAGCATTGTTAAATTCGGTGCCTAAATTTACCCAGAAAGACAAGTTGGAAACCATACCAGGATTTGTGCCCAACCTGGTGACACCACCGAGTGGTTGTAGATTCCATCCCAGATGCCCTGAATGTTTTGACCTGTGCAAAACCCGGACGCCAGTACTGCAAGACATTAAGCAGCGTCATCAGGTGGCCTGCCATCTATATGATTAGGGCACCTCTATTAATTTGATTATCACTTAAGACAACACCTAATATGGCAACCAAGCTGTTTCAAATTAATGATTTAAAATTGCATTACGATATCCTCGGTGGCGTACTGCGACGACCGGTTAGCTCGGTAAAAGCGCTTGATGGTATCGACATCAGCATCTATCGAGGGGAATGTCTGGGTCTGGTGGGAGAGTCCGGCTGTGGAAAAACCACCACCGCAAAAGCGATCATTCGATTATTCAGCCCTAGCTCTGGAGAAATTATTTATCATCTAAATGATGGCTCAAATAATTCGATTGATATTGCACCGCTGAGCAGGAGGGAATTGATCAACTACAACGTGCGTAGCAAATTGCAAATGGTATTCCAGGACCCGACCAGTTCGATGAACCCGAGGATGTTGGTAAAAAACATAGTGGCTGAACCGATAAAGGCCTCCCGGTCTGTATCCACCAGGGAGCAGGAAGAACTCACGCTTGATCTTTTACAGACTGTTGGCCTCGATAAACATCATCTATTGCGCTACCCGCATGAGTTTTCCGGAGGCCAACGGCAACGACTGGCGGTCGCACGTGCAATCGCAACCAGGCCAGAATTTCTCGCCCTCGACGAACCCACCTCGGCTTTGGATGTCTCGGTGCAGGCTCAAATTTTGAATATGCTAAAAGAGCTGCAATACCAGTTTAATCTGACCTATTTATTCGTTACCCATCACCTGCTGGTGGTCAAGTATATTAGTGATCGCGTCGCGGTCATGTACCTCGGAAAAATAGTCGAAATAGCGCCCACAAAAACCCTGTTCGAAGATCCAAAACACCCGTACACGCATGCGTTGTTGTCCGGCATTCCTGTACCCGAGGTAAGAGCAAGTCAGTCGCGCATAATTCTGCAGGGAGATGTCCCAAGCCCAATAGACCCGCCATCAGGGTGTAGATTCCACACCCGCTGCCCATTTTCAATAGACCGATGCAAACAGGAAGAACCTGATCTCAATCAAATTGATGACGGTCATCAGGTCGCTTGCCATCGATACCGGGAAATACCCGAATTAGCCGAGGCTAAATATGGATCGACCTACCTGAAGTAAATTGACGATAGTGGCAAGCTGATCCCTATGGCAATTACAATGAACCGTCATACCGGCCTCCGAGCCAGAATCTTATTATGATGGCGCATCCCAGGAATCCTGCTAAGTGGGCAGATCCCGCCAGGGACAAAACTGGCTTCACCCGATTGCGACATTTGACCGAGAACGAAAAGTACCAGGATGGCGATAACGATTAAAGTAACTATGATTATGATTACGATTTTCATATTTATTATCCCCAGGAGTCTGTCGGACTTAACGCAATTCTACTGCGGGAGCACCCAAATCAATTATCGGTATTTGGGTATAATCGCATAAATACAAAACGGCACCGGATACCAAAATCGGCTAGAATCAACCCAAGTCCAACACTATTAATTTTATGACTTTATTTTACTGACCATGAGCGAACAAGACCGGAAAAAGTGGAATCAGCGATATGCAGAGGATAGTTATCATAAAAATAATCCTGTAACGCTGGTGGAAGACTGGTTACCGAGGTTACCCGTGGGTAAAGCGCTGGACGTGGCCTGTGGCCCCGGGCGCAATGCCATTCTTCTGGCACAAGCTGGATATCAGGTCGATGCGATCGATATTTCCCGTGAGGGTCTGCATCAGGCCAGACAAAAAGCTGAGAATCAGGGGCTCAGCATCAACTGGATAGAACATGATCTGGATGAACCTTACCAGTTCGACAACGATTACGATCTGATCATCGTCCTGTGGTACGTCAACCTTGCGCTCATCACCCGACTGTGTGGCTGCCTGGCACCAGGAGGCCATCTTCTCTGCGAAGAGCATCTGATCACCGACCTGGAAGTGACCGGGCCCAAGAGCTTAAACTTTCGGGTAGCACCTGGAGTCTTACGTGCAGCAGTATCGGGGGTCGATGTCCTATTGTACGAAGAATCGGTTGAAATGACGACCACAGGCGAGCAGGGCGCGAGTGCACGTGTGGTGGTTAAAAACAGTTAACTTAAATAATGGCGAACAATAGATCTTAACGAAGACCAAATGATACCGCTGAATTTATCTGCTAACGAATCCCATGATATCGGCTGCCTGATGGGAAATACAGGCACAGTGTTAGCAATCTGGAAGTGGAAGATGCCAACCTTAAGTTACGATTAGGCTAGTACATGAAGGTGCAGCAGATCCTCGAGGGCAATTCGGGACAGTTCCATGGGATTTGATAATCCGATAAAATCAATTGGCGCTGCTCTCCTCACGGTCGGCCTTTTGATGCTTCAGGTCAGTGTTTTTGCCAGCGGTTGGCAGCCCCGGCAATTGATGGAATTTTCTATTGAAACCTGTCGCGCCTGGGCCGAGAACCGCGAGCTAGCTACGGGTGCCGGGATCGGGCCTGTCGAGAAATCGAATATCGAGATCCGTGGCATGCAAATTGGAGTTAAGCACCGCCTGCGTGTGGATAATCAGTTTTTTCTGGAACTGGATGTCTTTGATCGCCCAGGGCAGCAGACCCGTTTTATCAGCACATTCTATCGTGCGGATGGCGAGCCTTCACTGTTGCTGGCGCTGAATGCAGACTGCAGCTTGCGACTTGCCCGAAAAATAAACTATACCGATCAAGCCCAGGCACTCAATATCGTCACGCTGAATGCAGACCTTGTAGTGATAGGGGAGCCAGACTGGTTAAATCCGCCTCTGGAGACTATCGAGCGAAACTCTGATATTCCCATGAAAAAGTCAGACGAGACTTCACGACTACCGCTACGTGTGGGTATGGTGGACTCAGGCGTCAACTATCGCTTAGCCGAGATAAATCACCGCCTGGCCAGAGACCCGAACAATAAACTGGTCGGTTACGATTTCTGGGATCAGGATCGCTTACCCTACGATGCGCATCCGCTGCAATCCAAATTCTTCGTGCAACGTCACGGCACCCGTACTGCATCGCTGTTGTTACGCGAGGCACCGGGGATTGAACTGGTGCCCTATCGTTATCCGCGACCCGACATGTCGAGAATGAAGGCCCTTGTAGAGCACGCCTATCAAAATCAGGTCACTATTATAGGCATGCCGCTCGGCAGCAACCGGGCGCACGAGTGGCAGGCATTCGAACAGGCCGCACGCGCCCATCCGGGTATCTTGTTCATAGTCTCGGCTGGAAATAATGGCCGCGACATCGATGATGAGCCGGTTTACCCTGCTGTCCTCGATCTCGATAATATGATTGTGGTGACCTCTGCAGACGATTTCGTGCGGCCCGCTGAACGCACGAATTGGGGGAAAGTAGCGGTCGACTACCTGATTCCGGCTGAGAATATTGCGCTGATCGATTACTCCGGGGAAGAGGTCAATGCTTCGGGTTCGAGTTATGCGGTCGCACGTATGACTGCACTTGTAGCTAAACTAAAAATGTCTCATCGACAATGGACTGCGTCGGACATCGTCGCTGCATTGCACCGACGCTTTGGTGGTGACCGTGCAAGTGGCAGTACGCTGGACTGGGTCAGCAGTGGTTATATCGATGATCCATTGGCAGGTGCTCCGGTACTAATAAAATCACTCCCCGACCTGGTCATCACGCCTTTCGAAACAATCCCGGGATTCGATCTAGCGCTTAGTATTCTTGTGTTGGACCCAGGTTGGACGCATCAACGAATCGAGCAGGCGGTGCAGACGGCTTATGACATCCTGGCGCAGTGTGCCATCGCTCCCGGTGATGTGTCGATCCACTCAATTATTGGGGACGACTACCTTCGCGATCTATCTACGGGTAGCGCACGTACCCTGCTTGAAGCGACAGCGACGACAGACCCGACAGTGGTTTTTGCGCGGGATACGCGAATGCAGGAAGCGTTCACCGGTGAAGCGTTTGGTCTGGGCAATACCGGTAATCGACCATGGTTGGCCAACAGCGTGTGGTTAATGCCGGATATCGAGGACACGGGAATAGCGCTGGCACACGAGCTGTTTCATGTCATTGCCAATAGTGGCGAGCACATCGAGGGGTCCGGAAATTTAATGCAATCCCGTACTGATACGGAAAGCCTGAAGTTGTCACCAGAACAATGCGAGCGCGCCCAAGTCACCGGCGTGGGCAACCGACTGCTGAAAGATGAGAGATTCCAGTGACGATATCGCTAATGTAAGATACCCGTAAGATCAAATCATGGCTTACTCAAGGATGATGATCGCCCAGGCGTGATACCGGTATTACACTGACACCTTCAGCATCACCGGTGATTCTGGTTTTTACACCGTAGACCTCGGCAATATTTTCGGCAGTCAATATTTCGATCGGTGTTCCAGCACGGTACAACTCACCGTGATTGATTAAATACAGACGATCACAGAAGCGCGCCGCTAAACTGAGATCGTGCAGCACAACTACAGCGGCCCGGTCGTCGCGCGCATGCTCGCGCAGTATTTCCATAACGTGCAACTGGTGATAAGGGTCGAGCGCCGCCACCGGTTCGTCGGCGAAGATAAGTTGCGGGTCGGTTGCGAATATGCGCGCCAACATGACCAGGGTCTGTTCGCCCCCGGAGAGAGTGGTGACGATGCGATTACGAAAGGCCAGGGTTTCGGTAATTTTCATCGCCTGTAACACTTTTTCGTCATCCTCGACCGAGGCATCGCGCCACCACTTTTGATAGGGAATACGGCCAAGCCCGATTATTTTTTCGACTGTGAACGGCCAGTAGGCTTTTGCCCCCTGCACCAGGTATCCGATACACCTGGCACGCTCCTCGGTGGAGAGTTCATTGACATCCCTGCCCTCGTATAAAATTTCTCCGCTGTGCACCTGTTCGACACAGGTTAACAGCCTTAGCAGGGTACTTTTGCCTGCTCCATTGGGGCCTATCAAACCAACCAGTTCTCCTGGCTTCACTTCTATGTCGATAGCCTTAAGGATCGACAGATTACCGATCCGATAGCTCAAGTTGGTTCCGCTGAGCAGACTCATAGCAGCGTGTTTCTCGTTTTCAGGATCAGGAACAGGAAGAAGGGGCCACCCACCAGCGAAGTGATCACACCGAGTTTAAGCTCGCCGCCGCTGGATAACAATTGCACCGCTATATCAGCAACCACCAGCAATATGGCACCACCGAGGGTACTCGCCAACAGTAGTCGTCTTGGCTCATAGCCGACGAATGGCCTAATCAGATGAGGCACCACGAGGCCGATGAAACCGATATTACCGGCTACCGAGACTGCTGCACCGACACAGGCGGCGACACCAATGACCAGAAACCAGCGCAGGCGTTTAACGTCAAATCCCATCGAGGAGGCGGTTTCCTCGCCGAGTGTAAGCGCGTTAAGAAACCTGCCGCAATATAAAATAATTACCCACCCCAACAGCATGAACGGCAACGCGATCATTAGTTCATTGATACTGCGATTTGACACCGAACCCAGCAGCCAGAATACAATTTCCTGTATCGCGTAGGGATTGGGCGCGAAGTTAAGCGCGAGTGCGATCATGGCACCGCCGATGGCGTTGATCGCAACCCCGGCAAGAATCAGCGTCACGTTCGACCGGCTATCGCCGATCAACATGAAAATGATAACAACGGACGCGAGTGCTCCTGCTAATCCGCCAAATGGCAATGCAAACCAGGCTAAATTCGCGTAGCCAAAGTAAAACACCAGAACCGCGCCGAGCGCGGCGCCGTTCGATACCCCGATAATTCCGGGCTCGGCGAGTGGATTTCGAAACAAACCCTGCAATGCAGCGCCCGCCAGACCCAGCGTCGCACCGATAAAGAGGGCCAATAAGGCTCGCGGCAGGCGGATATCAAACAGGATCAGGGAGCCAATCGAAGATTCTTTCCGGGACCAGTCTATCAATGCTTCGACAATACTGATATCAACAGGGCCGACCAATAGTGCGCAGTAAAAAACCACGACTAAACAAACTCCGAGCCCGGCTAATAAACGACTGTTGGGAATTGTCTCGAATTTCACCTTTTCTTTGCCATGAAATCGATCGCCTCGGTAACCATCGGGCCAGCGCAGGCTCGCAGGCGCGAGGGAATAAACAGGCGTTCCTTATTATCTACTATCTTATCGAGTACCGGGTGACCGAGATAGCTGCTCGCCAGCGAATCGCGATTAAAGATATGATTATCGAGCTGCAAAAAATCGGGCTTCGCCTCGATCACCTTTTCCAACGATATTTTCCTAAAACCCACAATACCCATTTCCGCCGAGAGATTACGAAAGCCTGCATATTTCAAAACGTCATTTTCCAGGGTATTAGCACCGATTGTATAGCCATTCGGTGAGTAGATGATCATACTTTTCACCGGTCGATTTGCATAACGGGCCTGGATCTCTACGATCTCTTGCTTCATTTTTGCAATCAAACTCGCGGCCCTTGCCTGATTTCCAGTCCACTCACCAAAGCGCGTAAGCAGCGTATAGATTTCTTCAATCGTCGTCGGTAAAACCGCGAGTTTGACCTCGTAACCGAGTTGCCTGAGAAAGCGCGTGGTATCTCTGGCGGCAAAATCGCTACCCACAACCAGGTCGGGGCGATACGGAATTATCTCTTCAACCGTGGCATTATTGAGCGGAATGTCACCGACCGCATCGGCCATGTACGACATCTGCAGGCTGGTTGCCGAGCTGGTCAAGGAGGCAATTTGTGATCGCTGCGCCATCATCAACAGCAGTTGATCGGTGCATAATCCGATCGAAACAATCCGCTGTGGTCCGACAGCCGCACCACCTGCTGCCAACAGGTGGGGCGACACCACTGCAAGCATCAATATCAGCGCTGACAGGATCGAAATATAGCTTTGTTGGTTCATCGTCGGATGAAATGATCGGTAAGCGAGTATTTGTAGAGAAACATCAGGAAAATCATTTGCACGAATTTCTGATAGGAACCGTTAGTAATACCAAACCATCCCACCCTTTTTCCAGGCTTCCTCCACGGGTAAGACGTCACTAGACTATCAGGCTCGGTGGTTGCAGTAGCCTCAACCTCCTTGTGATAATCGACGCTGACATTAGAATGTGATTTGAGACCTTCGACGATATAGCCCAGGTACTCTGCCGAGGGTCTCAGGTTCGGGGTGGAGAGGTTGGTCTGGTAAAAATACAGCGTCACCCCATCTTGCTCGACAAATGTGCGCCGGTACCTGTTCAATACAGGTACACACTCGTAAAAGTCCATCCGAGCGGCATCCCTGCCAGAGAGCGTATAGAGAAAACCATGAAGTGATTCACCAGCTGAGCGCTCAGCAGAGGCGTATCCACAGCCGACCCATCGCGATGGATGGTCAAAGCGCAGACCGTAATCCCTGAGCGTGAAATGTTTTACCGCGAATGGGATGATCCGCCTTTCCTTAAGCACGGAGTCGCTCAGGTTGGCACCGAAGGCCAGGTAATGAACCCGTTCGGAACCGTGGCCAAAAATACGCGCAATGTTGCAGACTTCAAACATTAGTCGCCAAATTATGCAACGAATCATGGAGTTCCTAATTAATAAGTGATGGTAACAAAATACCCAGTTATGTTAATTGGGTCAATTTCACTTCCTGAAAATCACTCATTGCCCTGGGCCTCCGCCAATTACGTATTGTGTCCCCAGAATTCC
>Ga0255050_10000004_pt1 | contig 78758 bp, 126 predicted proteins | sample JV7_2_5_MG_FD_181714 | JGI IMG/M metagenome (GOLD analysis project Ga0255050, IMG submission 181714) | Seawater microbial communities from Jervis Inlet, British Columbia, Canada - JV7_2_5 | ecosystem: Environmental > Aquatic > Marine > Inlet | place: Canada: British Columbia | collected...
CCCGGGGGTCAGGGGGTGTCTACATAATAATATCGACATCAGGGGACGACCTCGAGTTAGACGACATCAGAGGACAGCGAGTATTATATATATAGATTAATTATATAGATGAATTAGATCTATATAATAGATCTTCTCTAGATGAGAAAAGTCCCTGGGAGGAGTCTGCTTATGGACTAATCTGAGCACTCTCTGTTTCTAGTTGGGAGAAGGCGCTCGGCGAATAACTAAGATCTGAGGGAAGTGAGGGTACGGGCGAGGATGGATTATCTATAATGCCTCAAACAGCTCGCGCTATCGCTAAGTCCCAATCTACCGGAACGACCTCTCAGTCGAATAGAGACTACCACAATAGCTCACGTGGTCAGTTTAGAGATGCGCTCTGGTCTGAGTATCAGAAGGACGCTCGCGCAATTACAACTCTCTGGAAACAGGGACATGCGCTCGCGGATGGAACTCCCTTTACTGAAGATATGGCTGACGCTGCTATAGCTACGCGTTATCTCAAGTACAAGGAAGATCTGGCCTTATATGCTCCGGCTAAGAAGGAGCGGGGAGGCACGGCAAGGGTTATGATGTCTGGAGACGCGCAAGCGGCTATAGATGCAATGCTCTCTGCTCGTGGATCTGAAGTCTCGATCATGGATAAGGCTGAGGAAGTTGCGGAAGGTGCGGACGCAGTGAAAGCGAAGAAAGAGTAACTGATATAGGGGGCTTACTAATGGAACAATACTGTAAGCTCTCTAGGTCAGGGACTATGGAATAAAAAGTCTCTGGTATTAGGAGGTCCTTCATGGACAAGATCATCGTTTCGGCGATGGCTCGTTGTGAGAGGACTAGGTGTAACGTTCGAGTTAACTCTCGTTACGTGCTCGAGTCAGGCGTTCGACGTGCTTTCTGTACTGAGAAATGCTTTATAGAGCAAGTGGCTAAAGAGAAAACTAATAAAGCGAAACGCTTAGTCATCAACGATGTGTCAGCTGTAGATATGGTAGAAGATCTTTTGAAAGCGGTCTAAAGGGAAGAGAGAGAGGGGGTCTCAGAGATGAGATCCTCTTTTCTATAGTCGAGAGGACGCTGCGACTTTAAATAAAGGACTCAGGGGGGATTATTGCTCCTGGGTGAGGAGGAATCTTTGTTTATGGAGACTGGATATAGTTTCCTGAAGGTAAGATAATGTAGTGGATTTAACTCCCTTCACTTAACCCACTATAGCCACATAGCATCAGATGAAAATCGAAAAACTTGTGGATACCATGGCGATTATTATATAATATATATAACAACTAAAAATCTAGATAAATATAACGTATAACTGAGATATCAAAAAGGAGATGGATAAGAGTAACTAGATGTTTAGTATTGTTAATATATTATAGGAGTAAGGTTTTGACGTCTAAGAATAAAATTGAAGAGTTTGAAGAGATTGAAGTCTCTAGTAACGGTTCTAGTAACGGATCATCGATGACTGATATGGAAGTAGATGCTCTGTTGGCAGATGCTCTAAAGAAAGAGAACTACTCTAAAGAGTATAATCAACGTCCTGAGGTTAAAGAAGCTCGTAAGATTTATAACGAGTTGCGTCAAGCGAAACAGAAAGTAGGATCTCTGTTGTTGCACGAGCAAATCACGAGAGACGAGGCTGTGGCTTTCTTGAGTCAAATTAAGAATAAACAGGTCCCGGATCTCAAGATGTTTAAGGTATCTAGCTAATGAAGATAGGGAGGAGGGAGGGATCTCTTTGTTGATTAGATATATTAGAATAGAAAGACTAAGGAGAAAGGCTTTGAGAAAAACGATATATCCCGTAGGTATGCCAAAGGATAAGAAAAACGAAATCTCTCGAAAGAGCGGTTATGTTGCTTTGTGTCATCTACGAGACAGTTACAGAGAAGAATATCGTAGCGCTGTAACTAGTATTACTGGTGACAAAAAGTTAAATACTACTCATAGAGCTATGGTTATTGTCTCGAATGCTCATACAACAGAATATGATCAATTGAGAATCGACAGTCGTACTATATTAATTAATGAATGGATTGCGATGGAAGCAAGTCCTTCAGAGTTAAAGGCTTGTGCTAATAGTGCTTTTAAGTCAAAGGAAGAAGATCCTAAGCAATCCGAGTCTTTGAGTTTCTTTGGAAAACTACTCTCAAAAGTAGGACTTAGAAACGTTAACTAATGTGTACGAGAGCTGGAGAAATAACGCATGAACCAGAACATCAGGATTGTATTTGGTGTTGTTGGTGTGACTGTTTTGGGGATTGTCATATTTCTCTTCTCGAATGCAATCAAAAGGAATTAGATTATTTTGAAGATCTTTATAAAGGAGGATTTGGAACATAATGAATGTAATAACGTTTAGTAATAGAGAGAGAGGAGAGTTCTTTTTCTCGACTGATCATTGTCAAGGAGCGAAGGAAGATACAATTCTAGATAATAATTGGGTTCCGGTTACTCAAAGATTACCAATTAGAATAGTTCCTCGTCCAGGCTTTGAGAATGGTATGATTAGAACTATTGATGGGCTTATAGCTATCTTCTTCTCTGATATGACTTTGATAGCTAATCCAGATGTGAGGTTTCGAAGGTGAATAGATTAATTGACTATGGCAAAATTGATAGATGTCCAATATCTGATGTAGACTATAGCGAAGATGATGAAGTTCTAGTTACTGTTGAACTGAGTGACTTTAGAGATGTTAGAATCTCGTATAAAGCTATAGTAGCACTGTATGAAGGACTGATGGAGAATCATCCAGGTTATCCTGATAAGTTATATGAGGTTTGTAAATGACGCCGTTTGAAGAACAAGTTAAGAAGATTCGAGAACGTTTGGATGTTTTAACTGTTAGAGAGAAAGTAGTTTTATCTTATAGATTCGGATTGGCTGATGGACGATCTCTTTCTTTAGAAGAAGTGGGAAAGGGGTTAGGAGTAACTCGTGAAAGAGTTCGTCAGATCGAAGCTAAGGCTTTAAGGAAGATAAATTCTCCTAAGCAATTGACTAGTGAAGAAAGAAGGGAGGAAAAAGATTCTCGGATGTTGGATAAAGTATTGGGGTGTATCAATAATGGATAGAAGGGATCATACAGATAGCTATAGATGGTGGGATGAAGTCTCTCCTGATAGAATAAAGGTAACTTTAAGGGATGCTTTTCTAGATGAAGAAGACAATCTCGTTTCTGTAGATGAAGATCTAGAGGAAGTTAATAAGAGGTGGTATCATATCAAATGGGTTATATGTACTATGTGTCAAGGTAGAGGACAGTATATAAATCCAAGTATTGATAGTCATGGGTTAACTAGTGAAGATTTTGATCGGGATCCAGATTTCAAGGATGACTATCTTAGTGGTCTATATAATATGACATGTGAGTTATGCGGAGGACGGGCAGTACAACCCGAGTTCGATGAAGACTATAATTCAAATGCAAAAGAGTTGATAGAAGCTAGGGATAAATTTCTAGATATGTTACAGGGATGGGATGCTGAATCAGAAATGGAAAGGATGATGGGTGCATAAATGGGACCTTTTACAGATTCAATGATTTGTAGGAATCAAAGTAGTGGACATTTAGTTGTTAGGTGTAAAGGATGTGGAAGTCGTCATTCTACTAAGAATATTGGATGGTGTGATGATAAAACTAAAGTTGTACGTTTAGCTCGTTCTCTATTCGATATGTTCGATGAGCGTTGTAGTTGCGATGATCCAGCGGAGTTTCCATTAGTTCACGATTGTGATGTCGATGATATTTGTTTTGATTGGGAAACTAAAACGTTTGTTAAAATAGGAGCGTGATACGATTTCAGCTTATAACTTTCGGGTTATAGGCTGGCGTCGGATTATGATCTTAGTAAGATTATTAGTTCGAAATACGAAATAAGGAGGTTAATTGATGCCAGAGATTACAGAAGAACAAATGGCAAAGCTTGAGAAAGCAGAACGCGAATCAGAACGTCGTAAAGAGTCGAATCGTAAGCGGTCTGTTGCTATCCGAGAGCTTATTAAGTCTCATCAAGACGAATATAAGCGTAACTTCGACGCAGCTTAAGGAATACTCAAAGGTGGAGGCAGTATCTAAGGATGCTGTCTTCATCTAATCTCTACATGATATAGAAAGGAGAAGAAAAGCATGTATGAGCTAGGTTTTGAATACGGATTGTATATAGTATGGGCTATTACGTTACTTATTGCTTTTAGTAGTGGACAATATCTTAATACACGTACTCGCAAGCGTAAAGGTAAGAAGTAATGGAGAATTGTGGGTTGTGTGGCCAGGAAGTCGAAGGCTTTGCTGTTCGCCAAAGTTCTGAAGATAGTGAACAGTACGGTAAAGGACTTTGTGGACTCTGTTTAGATTTTATTGTTTCGTTTTCTATGTCTTCAACGTTTAAAGAAGCTGAGACGTTAACTAAATCTGAACCTCTTAGGTTTCTAAGACTTAAACAAAAATTAGAGGTTATATAATGAAAGAAGTTACGATATCTCTGAAAATAGATAGGATAACTAAAAACAAGGTTCTATTCAAAAATGTTGAAAGTCCTGGTCTTAATGTAGATAGTATCTATATTGATAAGAAACATTTCGAGGGTCAAGATCCCCCAGATGAGATCAAGATTACTGTAGCGGCTTAATGAATTCCTCCGAAGGCAGAAGCCGGATTCCGTCCCGGACTGATGAATATATGACGACGCCTAGGAGGACAATAAAATATAGGAGTCAAAAGAAATAAAATATGGTAACTAATAATATAGATGTAATGAATATCTATAGGCAAGCTAGAGAAAAGGTTGATGATAAGTTTGCTAAAGAGAAAGAAGATTATGAAATGAAGACTGCTTTTCTTTGTAGTAAAGATGTTGTTGGCTTTCTAGAAGATATAGGTAATTCTTTAGCTGGAGATTCGCTTCATTGGGTTAGTGTTGAAGAGAGATGGACTAAATATGAAGATAAGTTTCAAGGAGGGGTTCAAGTACTGATTCGTATTTCTTCAGACGATGAAGAATCTGCTGATGTAGTTAGAGGTAAGATACAGAGAGTTTATCATGCTCCTGCTACTCGTTCGGTTAATAACTATGATGGTTCAATATCTTATAACTTTGATAAGGCTATAAGTTCTGTAACTACTACGGATGAAAATGACGAAGAAGTGTTTATAGCTCCAGGAAATATTAAAGTTTCTATTGGTCGAGGATCTCTAGCTGCTTCATGTGAAGTTGTAGAAGTGATAGAAACAGTTAAGAGATTCGAAATAAAATGTACAGATGGAATGGAGGGTATAGATCAAGATGGTAATGAATAAAGAAGGGCAAGCGATAGAATGTATTGGATTTATGACTTCTATGAGAGGTAGGTTGATTTTAGATCAAGCTTTATCGCTAGCTATTAGGGAGTTAGATAAAGTTGAGGGTGCTATGAAACAAGTTTCTAACATTGCAGATATGAAATATCTAAGAGATAGTTTTTGTGGTGATATGAAAGGAGTTTCTAATCTTATAGAGACAGAGGAAGTTAAAGAAAGTTATTTAAGTTAGCATTCAGATTAAGAGGGGGGAGTATTATTACTCTCCTTTCTTTGTCTGCATACTAGATGCGGAAATCTTAAAAGGAGGTGAAGAATATATGGTTACACTATTTGAAGATTCTAGAGACGATGCAGAGAATAGAGGAGAACGTTTAGGTTACTGCAATACACATCATGTTAGAGTTGTGGACGAAGATTGTCCTCAATGCAAAGATGATGAATATCGTAGCAATTTACAAGATCTTATAAAAGGTGAAGAGTAATGAGAGTTACCTTGTTTACAGTTGGAGTAGCTGAGATGGATGACGATGATGTATTTCATGGTAGTCCAGTTGAGTTACAAGAAGCTTTAAGAGAATATTGTAATGAAAGAGGCTTAGTTAAGGAGTTTATTGTAGATTATGTTTTGTCTAGGTACGAAGATCATAAAGACCTTGAAGAAGGCTGCGACGAAACTCATACGAAAAAGTGGAAAGAAAATGGATGTGGATCCTGTATAGATATAATAGAAGATTTTAAAGAAGGACGTATTAGCTAATGGATACGTATTAATAATATATGGATCAATTTGAAGAAGTACTTGATGTTGTTGTTAGAGGTGAAAATATTCGTGATTCTTTATTCTTTAGGTCGAATGATGACTTTGAAGAGAGAATTTCAGGAATGCTAGAAAGTAGGGAAAAGTACTTGAAGACTTTTAAAGGTCCTCAGGATATAGCTGAAGCAAAGATACTCTATGAAGAAGCCATCTCTGACTATTTTGGGGATATTACTATTCCAAATGTAATAGAACTTATCTGGGAGAGAGAAGATCTAAGGTTAGGCTTTCTTACTTATGTTCTAGAGTATTATGAATCTTCTGCTAAGAATAATGAATTTGGCTTAAATCCTTGGGATGATCAAAATAGAAGAATTTTATTAGGAGTTAAAGCAAAACTAGATGAAATATCTAATAACTGAAGGCGATCTTGAGGTTCTCAAATTGGAGGGTCCTAGTCTTATGAGTATTCTAGGATTTGAAGAACAGGATGAAGATAACTTTTCTGTTGGTATTCTTCTAACAGCAGAAGATGGTACCGAATATTCGCTAATTATAGGGGATAAGTAAACTTTGGGGTTCGTTCTCCCAAGTATGATAGGTGGGACATACTATTGTATTAAGGGCAAACAAGAACGATAATGGATGTCACTGGAACTCCAATCAGGATGGCGTCCGCCCCAATAATTCAAATACCTGCAAATATAAAGGAGTACTAATGGTACGCAAATTATTTGGCTCAACGGAAAATATTGTTATTGAACCTAGTCAAGAACAAAATTCTTTATTCGAACATTCTAGAGTTAATGTTACACCTTTAATAGCTCGAGAATGGTTAGATACTATGATTGTTAATCGTAGACCTGTAAAGAGTAAGATTAAACAATACGGCGAGTCTATGAAACAAGGTAAATGGTTCGATCAGGGTGAATGTATTAAGTTTGACTTTGAAGGTCATCTTAAAGATGGTCAGAATAGATTACTGGCTATAATTGATCAAGATATGACTGTTCCTTTAGAAGTACTTAGAGGAGTTCATCCAGAATCTCAAAAGTATATGGATATTGGGGCAGCAAGGAAGCCTGCAGATAGTCTATATATGGCAGGTATTGAATATTCTTCAAAGATTAGTACGTCTCTAACTTTATTGAATCAATACGATAGTCAAGGGTTCATAAGCATTCAGGGAGGTAGTAAAAGGTTAAATACTTTCGAAGTTATTGAAGCTTTAGAAAAGTATCCTGGTATAGTAGATAGTGCTAAGTGTATCTTTAATACTTCTGTAGCTCAGAAACTTATGACTGGTTCTCATTTGGTATTCTGTCATTACATCTTTAATAGGATTGATCCGAATGTGTGTACTTCTTTCTGGGATCAAGTAGATAAGGGTTACAATCTTACGAAAAATGATCCGATTCATCTTCTGAGGGAAAAGATGATAACTAATAAAGCAGCTAGTCTTGCAACTAAGCAAAATCCAATAGTTATGATAGCTTTTGTTGTAAAGGCGTGGAACCTTCACAGAGCAGGTAGAAGTATTAGTCGGTTACAGTATTCAGCTACCAGCAACGATCAGTTTCCGAAGGCAATTTAAGGAGATTAAACGTGCTTTGTACAGTACTGATAACGAAAAAATATCCTGATGAGGAACTTCCAACAATGGAGTGGGATGAAGAGGAACCCGGCATCTTAGAAGTATACGTTAACCATACAGATGGACAAAAAGCTTGTATAACTATAGATGCTGAATTCCTAAATTTGCTAGGAGAGTGTATAGAGGAAGGATATTCGCAGGATGTTTTGAAACATTTAAGTTCATAAGGAGATTAGAGGGGCTAGTGTCGATAGCCTCTCAGATCTGCGTATGAATAATAAGCGTAGTAAAGGAGGTGAAGATAATGGCGATCACTGAAGAACAACTAAAGGATTTTGAACTCTGGATTAAAGAAACTGATAGGATTGACGAGCTATATAAGGATCTTAAGCCTTCGGAAATCCGAGAACTTGTTAGAGAATTTTGTGGAAGTATAGTTGCTAATATGACTCTAGAAGATATAGTTGCAATAGGCGATTCAGCTAATCCTATATTTCATATAGACTTAGATTATCTAGATGATAAGATTAAGAAGTATGAAGTAGATATAGTTTTAGATTATAAACATGATCAAACATATCAAGAGGAGATGAATAATGATTGATAATGAAAAGATCAAGCAAGACGTATTAGATGGAAACATTACTATAATTGCTGTAATCGATGCAGTAATAGAAATAAATGGATTCGTTGGAGTAGGTCTTATTACTCTAGGAGATGATCTTAAAGATTATTGCTATGGGTATTCTAAAATGGTGCATAATAAAGGGAGGAGAGATGATAGGAATGCCTAAAGCAGATTTTAAAACGATAATAGCGTTTATTGTTGGTACTTTAGTTGTACTTTGTATAATTGCGACAATAGCAACGAATTTGTAATAGAAGGAGGGATAATTTATGTTAGACTTAGAAGAAGAAATGGATCAAGTTCTAGAAAAGTGGATTCATAATCTGTATTATGATCTTCCTAGGGAAGAAGTTCCTATTGGAGAGTTTCGTATAGTAGTAGAACAAGTAGATAAAGCTATTTTGAGGTATCAGCAAGAAACTTTAAGGATATTAGATAATGCCAACAGTAACTAGTCTAGTAAGAGGCGGAGAAAATGTTAAAGTAAAATGGTCTATAGGACACTGTGGAATGCTCTTAGAGTGGATGCAGTCTGAGAATTCTCTTCCAGGAGATAAAGAACCAGAGCTTTTTCCTACTAGTTATGTATTTCTAGAGGATCATTCTAGGACTTTTATGGAAAGCGATGTGTATCGTGATGGAGATCCTGACAAAATGGAAACGTTTGAAGTGAAAGCTGGGGATAAATACGAATGTTGGCACGAGTTTAAGAGGTAGTATGAGTTTAGAATATTTAAATGGTACAGATCTTGAGTCTATTCCTAATCCTATTAGAAAGGATTATCTAGACTATATGAGATGGATCCAGGCAAAAGAAGACCACAGAAAACTTATTCAGAAGAGATCGGTAACAAGGCGTAAAGATGCTTTGGATTATATTGAAGGACTGAAGCAGGTTATGCATCATCCTGATCTTATAGAATTAAAGAAAGTGGTTTTACGTCATTCTCAGTTATTCAGTCTTACAGCTATTCACGAGATTTGTAAGAAAATAGATGAAGTTTGTGGAGAATAATTTAATGATTGAAGAACCTAGTAAGAGTCTTAAGGTAAAAAGGAATCTTCGTGTAAACGTCTATAGAGTTGAGAGGGCATATGGAGGTTCAGAAGAGGGAGGTTGGTGGTTCGATCAAGGAAGGTTTGTAGAAAGTTGGCCTTGTACTTGCGAATGTAGTCTTCCTATAGAAGAAAGACCGACAGAAGATGAAAGAGGTAACCAGGGGTGGTATGCTCAATTAGATACTTGGTGGGGCCATCATGAAGAAGGATGTAATTCTCTAGAGTGTTATGAGAAAATAGATAAAGTTTTCTCAGAACATCAAGATGAGTGGTATCCTCAATTCTCCGGAGATGAGTCCGAACCTAGAAGAGGAGAGACTTTTAGTACTGGTAAGATACAAATCGATATCGAACTTAATTGTGGCAAGAACTTTCCGGAGCATATGCCTCACTATTCTTAAAGCATCAGATTAATTTATGTTAAAATAATGATATGAACATAAGGAATAAGTATGCAGTTCGATAGAGATAAAAGAAAAGCTTATGCTAGAGAGTATCAAGCTAATAAGAAGAGGGAACAAGATCTTCTTAAGAGATGGATAGCTGAAAATCCTGAAGCTTATCAGAAAAAGTTAGCAGTTATCAAAGCTAAAGCTGATAAAGAGCAATCTAGAGTTCAAGATTTCAGGGATATTGTAGGTACTGAGTACTTTAAAGCAGTTTCAATACATGCATGTCCTGATTTAATGTGTGAGTGCGGTATTCCGGAGTCTCCAGCTATGCATTCTCCTATGCAAAGATCTAAGAGAAATTGTAGTACGTGTGGAGAAGACTATTCTGCAGTATTTTATCAAGTAGGATATGAGACTAAAGATCAACATAAATGCGATAGATGGGGTCTGTTTGTAATGTCTCCTCAAGAATATACTTCTATCAGTAAGGTAGATGGATTGTATAATCAATGGTCTAATAAAGTAATGTTAGCAGGTCCTGGAGAAAGGTATAATAACAGTAAACCTAATGGACATATAACTCTACAATGGTTTAAACCTTCTAGAGCTTTGTTTGCTGTATGTAATTACTGTAATGAAGGTTTAGATCAAGGGTATCTATCTTTCGCAGAAAGAGTTCATAATACTATCTCTGGTCAAGGACATTATGGAGACTCTTTACTGTCGTGTTTAAGATGTACAGAGAAACATTATCAAGCTCCTCTACCTTTCCAGTGGGAAATTAGAGATTGGGAGATTGGATTCTTTAGTAATAAAGAGTTTGATTGGAGCATTCATCATCAATCTCAAAGAGATGAGATAGAGAAAAACTTTATGAAATATAAAGGGTATTTAGATTCTATAGACTTTAATGATCTGAGGTAATTGTATTGGTTCACGATAATCCCGAATTTTTAAGTAAGGTTAAGGGGGTTGTTTCCTTTCATAAGAAGGGAGACAACTCTGATATTGCATTAGTAACTAGAGAGTGTCCTTATTGTTGGACAAGCGTAGAACAACCTGTTGAACATATATATGTTACCTGTCTTAGTTTATGGGGAACTTATATTTGCAGTAGTTGTGGAACTTATTATTACTTTGTAGGTGATAATATATATCAGTATATCCCAGAAGCTCAGTTAATGCATATTCCTCATTATGCAAAGAGACCTTCTAGATTAGATACTATTAAGGATTATAATAGTCTATTTTATAGGGCCAAAGCTTTTAACTGGTTTGATACGATAAATCTGGAAGAAATAAGTATAGTTGAAAATGTTTGGACTATGGCTATAGAAGTTGCAGCTCAAATGAATACAAAGCTTAAGACAGGTATAGCTCCTGGATATAGTATTGGATACGAGTTATCTGGGGAGTTAGATCCTCAATCTTTAAATAGCGTAAAATTTGTTGAAGCTTTGGAGTTTCTTAAGGAGAAGGAGTTAGTGTAATGTCTTTAGAATTTCAAACTAGAAGTAAGAATAGAGAAGACGCGAAGAATTTAAAGAAGAAGAAGATAAAGGTTTCTTTATTCAAGAATTTTAAAGCTAAAGATCTTCAACAAACAATTAAGCTGTTAGTTATCGGTCTTTCTTTAGGTAGCGGTATATTAGGAGCGGCATATCTTATTAGTGTAGGTATATCTCCTTATATAGGATTTATCTTTGGTGCAGGTGTATTAGCTGTACACTTAAATTATATAGCAACAGTAACAAAGTCATGATCTGCGATAATTTAGAATATGCCATTAATGAATATTGTCTAGAATCTGGAAAGTTTCCAATATCAGATGGTAATTATGTTTCTAGTTGGATAGATCTATATCCTTTGACATGTAACAGGGAGTTTAGTAATTTAATTACTGAATCTCTCTGTTCTAAATTGTTTTCAAACTTTTGGCAATTTAGTTATGTAGCGGGAAAAGAACTTCATGGAACTCTATTAGCCAGTAGTTTAGTGGCCAAATGTAAATGGATAGATTCTGATTTGGTTATTGTACGTAAAGAAGCTAAGTCTATTAAAGTTCCTTATAATTTCGAGAAAGATTCTAATGAAAATAAATGTATTTTATTGGATGAAGTTATAAGTTCAGGTACTAATATGGAGTCTTCAATTATAGATCTAAACAATAGAGGATTTCAGGTAGTTGGAGTAATGAGTGTAGTATATAGAGGTGGAGGAGCTAAAGAGAAAGCAGAAGGGATGGGTATTCCTTTTGACTATCTATATAAGATTCCCGAGGAGTTGATATGAGTTATAGATTAGTAGATTTAATTCTTAAAGAAGAGTCTAGAAGAGGACGTAGAAATGTACGAGACAGACTTGCTAGAGAATATATTCAGAATCATCCAGAAATAAAACAAGATCCGAATAGTATTATTGATTCTAACGATATTCCTGAAGGCACTACTGAAAGTGCAATAAGGGGTATAGCTAGATTTTACAATAAATCTAGTTTAGTAAGACAGATATTACGAGAACGGAGAAACGATGACAACACCGAACAGGCCGAATCGTCGAAGGCAACCGAGTCCAGCCGAACTACAGAGTAGGGTAGATGCCTTATCTCGTTGGATTTCAAGAGATAGAGCTCAAAGAATGGCTCCCTATATGCCTAATCCAAGTGGTAATAGTCCGGGAGCTAGACGTACTCAAAGAATTTTAATAGCTATGAGAGCTAGAGTTATGGATGCTCAAAAACAATTAGAAAATGAATCGATTGTTGATGTCGATACTGGTGATCTTATTCATCCTATTTACGGTGTTGTAGATGAGGGTCGTAGATATCGGGGAGGTAACTATGGTAACCTTGCTATAGACGTAGCTACTACAGATGTTGAAACTATGATATTTACTGGAGATACAGATAATTTGGAGCCTGAACTACATGCTATCGTCAGCCCGTGATAAATGGGAGCTTGAATCTCAAGAAAGATATAAAAGACTCTTTAGAAGTGAACCTGAATATGAACAAGAAAGAGAACTTCCAGATATAATTGCAAATAGGTTTGCTAACTCTCCTTCAGGTATGGGATTTCATGGTTTAAAGATAGAAGTTGACAACCTAGGAAATCCTAGACTTTGGTCAGAACAGGAAGAGTTAGATACTTATGATATATTTGAATGGATATTAGATAAAGAAGCAGTAACTTCAGTAGATGGTAGAGGGGTCTTTGATAGTATATTTAAGATTCTTAGTCCTAAACAGATAAAGGAGATTGCAATATTAGGTAAGACTACTATTTCAGATGGTACTCAACTGATCATACCAGGCAATGCTCCTTGGCTATCTGTACGTAAAGGTAATAAGACAGGTAAACTTACAAATATTTATGGTCTTTTGTCTTTACAGAAGGAATTTGATACTGAATTTACAGATCCTGCACACTTTAGGAAGGCAACAGAACTGGCACATGCTAGATTATGGAATGCAGGTTTAGGAGATTTAAGTATTAGATCTCCAGGTAACTTAATTGAGGCTATGGTTATTAGAAAATCTCCTCGGCAACCTTTACCTAATCTATTACATGTCCAAAGGTTTGCGACAGCATTTAAACCTGCAAGAATAGAAGGTACTACGTTTGGGATTAATGAGGTAATTGACTACGATATTACTTCTGCTTTTCCTTCCGTTATAAGTGACTTAGTCGATTTAAACTCAATATATTGGTTAGATACTCATAAGCCTCAAGACGAAGCTATTTACGCAGCTATTAGATGTGATTTGGAAATAAATCAATCTTTGATTAGAGGACCTATATCTGTAAGGTTAGGTACTAATTCGTCTTTCTTTCCTATAGGCATTATTTCAAGTATTTGGATTAGTAAACCCGAATATGATTTGTTAAAAGATTATCCGGAGCTTGGTAAAGTTACTACAATACACGAAGCTTCTTGGGGTTGTCTAAGTAATCCTGAAAGTGCTGAAATTTATCCTTTCAGACGTCTACTTAAGAATTTATTGTTCCCTCTACGTCAGAGAGATAAATTTTTAGGTGGATATCTTAAATTAGCTATGGCAGCTTTATGGGGTAAGTTTATTTCTTCATATGAAGTTCAAGATACTTTGGATGGTGAGAAATATACTAGGTCTTCTAGTCTTTATAATCCTATATTTGCCTCTCATGTTACGGGAGCAGTTAGAGCTAGTCTTTATAGAACTAGCTTAGGTAAAGAAGTGGTAGGAGAATTCGTAGATGGTATAGCCTTATTAGAGTCTACTAGAACAAGAAATGGTTTTGGAGGTCTAATTCAAGAAGGCTCTGGAACGATGGTTCTATTCGACGATCAATATAAAGGTTGTGATTGGAAGAATCCTGAAGTATTAGTTTGGGCTCAAGGATATAAAGATAAGTATTTCTTCGAGATGCCAAGAAATTACAGAAATTCTTTACAATTTGCATATCAGAAATTTGGAACTGATGGAGCAGCATCTGAAATGTCTAGGGAGTCTACTATAATGCAGCATATACCTATAGGACCTTCTAGAAGACTTATGGATGCTTACAGAGTAGGAGACTTCTTAAATTATTCTCTACCTAGTGCACCTCCTAGAATGTCAGATTTAATGACAATAATGTATCAGAGATCATTTAGTAGGAAGATAAGATAATGTCGCTTAAACAAAGAGAGAAAATTATTAGCGAGCACTTTAGAAGATTGGCTGATCCTGTATTTGCTAGAAGAAGTAATGTTCAGTCAATGCATACTAGATATAAGACTACAGATGTAATTAGAATGCATTCTAAGCTTTCGAATCCCGACTTTAAGGGTCTAATGCTGAAAGCTGATGAACTAATGATTAATGAGAATATTACTCTATGGGAACCTTCCTCTCCAGATTGGACAAATGAGGTTCTTTATCACATACATTATGATCCTGACATTAGAGAAGATAAGGAAGATCTTGCAGATAGAGAAACTGAGTATGAACGTAGAAGAAATGTTACTCAGTGGAGAGATGAATTTCCAGATATTCTTAAAGAATATAGCTGGAACAGATTAGACTGGTTATGGGATATGTCCTGGTCCTTCTATGTTTCCTATAGAGACCAATTTAGACAAGGACATTTACAAGTATATAAAAGTATTCTAGGAGAAATACCTAGAGGATTAGAAGATATTCCATATCAAAGTGTTATGACAGCTGAACGTAAGTATCGACAAAGGTCTTTTAATGAAAAGATGAGCAAAGCAATACTAAGAAAAGATACTGAAACTCTAGAACATATGGGCTTTACAGAAGATGAAATCTCTAAAGCATATGAGCGTGCTGATCATATACAATCTCGAAGGGGGTAATTTGAAGCATCAGATTAAATTATATTATAATAAATCATAAGGAGTTCGAGAAATGACAACAACATCTGTCTGGGTTGACGGAAAAAAAGGAAAAACGTTAGATGTATCAGAATACATAGACGGTTCTCCATGGGATGGAGAATATGCTACTTTCAATATGATGATTTATGGTGAACCTGGAGAAGGTAAGACTCCTCTATTAGGTTCAGTTGTAGATGTTCCTTCAATGCTTCCAGCATTGCTTATTGATTGCGATTCGGGAACTTTAAGTATTCGAAACAGAGATGGATTGAATACGTTACATCTTAATAAGATGGCCGCTCAACTCTCAAATGAACAAGGTAAAGAGATAAGTCCTTGGAAAGCTCTTGAAGAGACTTATAGATGGTTGACTCAAGACGATCACGATTACAAAACCGTAATGTTAGATGGAGGTACAGAGATACAGAGATACTGTGAGTTAGAATGTATAGCTTATGGTATTGAAAAGAAGAATTCAGGAGACCATGATCCAGAGCTTGCTGAACTTGCAGACTATAGAAGGATTCACGAAAGAATGAAGCGTATGTATATGCGTTTTAGAGACCTTCAAACCAAAGATGGTAGAAGGATAAACTTCTTAGCAACAGCACATGAAGGTAAAGCTAAGGATGATCTTTCAGGTAAGATGTATATTCAACCTTTATTCATAGGAAAAGCTACAGTTCTTATCTCTTCTGTTTTCGATATATTAGCAAGACTAACTACATCCGATGTAGGTACTAAGAAGGATGTTAAGGTTCTTGTTCCTGCTGTTAATGGTACAGCTAGAGGACGAGATAGATCAGGCAGTTTAGGTGGGTTTGTTGAAGACCCTACAATGGCAAAGTTAGCAGAAAAAATAAGAGGTTAAGAAAAGGATTGTTAGATGTTTGAAATCTCATCTAGGGGAAGGTCCTTAGCACATAAAATTATATATAAAAGAAATGGTGAATACATTGGTTAAAGTTAATTTGGCAAATCAAGAAATGCGAACCTTCGATCCCGTACCTGCTGGTACTTACAGAGTAACTGTAGATCAGTGCGAGGAACGTCAATCTCAGATGTCTGGCAATGCCAACATCTTCTGGCTGTTCCGTATTACTGACGTCATCAGCACTCAGGGTGATGGAGGCGGCGCTGGTCTAGTAGATCGTACTATTATGCATGGAACTTCTCTTCAGGAGAGCGCTCTTTGGAATCTCTTCCGGACTCTAGTAGCTCTGGGTGAAGATCCTCAAGGATTGCAGGATGGTGAGTTTGAACTCGAGCCTGATACTCAGATTGGTAAGGAGTGTGTAGTTACTGTTCGTATCCGTGACTACCAAGGTCAGCCAACAAATAACATAACAGCTCTTCGGGCTCTGTCTGAGTCTGAAGCCGGTGCTCTAGCCTAGGTTATAACCTAAAAAGTAGTACCTCACTTCCCCTAGATGAGGTCTCAGGCATCTAATGATTCTTTATCACATTAGTCCATCAAAGAGAAGATTAAAGATACGTAGAGAGGGATTAAAACCTCCTACGTTTCTTTGTAGTAAGAAGGATCTCTCAAGCTGGTTAATGTCAGCTCTTATTAATTTCTATAATACAGGTAGAGGAGGTGTACTCACACTATACGAAGTTAAAATTCCAAATAACTGGTTCTACGACGGTAGTTTAGTATTTAAAAGAAATGCTGATATAGGACCTGAATATGTTATTGGTGAAACTATAGATAAGTCTAGAGTAAAATCTATAGGTACTGTTAGAGTAAAAGATACAGTTGAAAGAGGTATTAAAGAGGGGTGGTTAATTCAAGTTATGTCTTCAGGTAAAGAAGTAAGACCAAAATGGAAGTCTAGAAAAAGAAAGCAATTTGCTAGAGTGTCGTAATGGCTACATTACAAGCTGGAGTCTATTACGACCATCCTGGATGGTATCGTTTAGTATGTCGTTATGATCCTTGGATGCAAGAAAACTTAAAAGCAAGTATAGGTTTAGGTAATTATAAATATGACCCTAAACTAAAATTATGGTATGTAAGAGAGCCTTATAGAAAGACTACTGTAGATCTCTTAACTAGTCATGGCTATACTGTTTCCTTCGAAGGTAAAGAAGAAAATAAGAAGGAACAAAAATCAGGACCTAAGAATGTCTCTTCTGTTAGAGGAGATAATCCTTGGTCCATTATTTTTGGTCGCTTGCCAGATACTAATCATGGCCAAGAACTACGTGTTAAACTTTATAGGGAAGTTACTAAGATATTACACCCAGATAAAGGAGGCCATGAAGAAGCTATGAAGGAATTGAATGAAGCCTGGAGTAAATTAAAACCATGATGAAAAATGATTTAGATGATGACAATAATCAATTTATTTGGTGGTTAGGAGAACTCGGAGTTTATTTATTAGAATGCTATAAATTCAATCTTATGGACCTTCTCGCAAATCATCCAGAAATAGCTAATAAATCTGCAGAGTTAATGAGAGAAGAATTTATGAAGGGTATGGATCCTCATACTTTTGGAGATTCTATAGTACCTAAAGAGTATACTAAAGTAGAAGGTATTAAGGAGAATTATGCCTGATAAAGAAGAGATTGAACTTGACATAGGTTTTTCCTACTTTGGGGATCCTGATTTAGTTACAGAGTATGAAGGTGGGAGTTCTTTTAACTTACAGCCTGGATCTCATAAAAAGGTTATAGGTATAGATTTACAAACTGTTCCAGAAGACATTCCAGTAGACCAAATAAAAGCAAGTGCTGATTATCTTCCTATACAAGATCAAAGTGTTGATTCAGTATTTGCAGGTGGAGTCTTCGGAGCTTATGTTGATCTAGAAGACTCTGTTAAAGAAGCAGATAGAGTCTTAAGGCCTGGAGGTAAAATGTTCATAAGAACTTGGGGTAGATATATGCCTCGTTTGAAATTACTTCTTAAACGTGGATATTACATAACTGAAATGGGTACTCCAGACTCTAAGGATCTCTTTCCAGGCGAGAACCCTTTAGACTTTGAATGGCACGTAAGAGCAGTTAAGAGAGGTAAGAGGTAACAATGGTAGTTGGAGAGTTTTTTAAAGAAGGTAACAAACGTATGTTATGGGTGAGATGTCCTATGTGTGAAGAGGAAAGAGGAGCACCTGTAAGGACTAAAGAAGATCTACCTAGTCGTTTGTGTAAAGTATGTAATTTGAAGAACGCTAAAATTAATATGGAGAGTATATGGAATATTATAAAGAATGATCATACTCAGAGGTAGATGAGAAAACGTAGGCGTACTAGAGGTAATAAACGTTATATTAAATATAAGCGAGGTTATATGAAAGGATTGGTTTTACATTCAGGAGGATTAGACTCTTCTACGTTACTTGCAGCGGCTGCAGATGAGTGTGATGAGGTAGTAGGTCTTTCTATTGCATACGGTCAAAAACATCAAGATAGAGAGATTAGAGCAGCGAGGGAAGTTTGTGCTTACTTTAAAGCAGAGCATCTTGAAATTGAGTTGCCAGATGTCTTCAAAGGCTTTGGTAGTACTCTTATGGATTCTGATAAAGATAATCCGCATCTTACCTATGAAGAGATCCGCGCTAGCGAAGGTCCTTCTCCTACGTATGTTCCGTTCCGAAATGCGAATCTTCTTTCCATAGCAACAGCAACTGCTCAGATACATAAATGTGATATAGTATACTTTGGAGCTCACTCGGATGATGCTCACAATTATGCTTATCCTGATTGTACTCCTGAATTCATTGGAGCTATGGCAAATGCTATTAGTGTTGGAACGTATTATACTGTACGGTTGAAAACTCCTATTATGTGGATGACTAAAGGTCAAGTTACTGAATGGGGTCAAAGTTTAGGAGTTCCCTTTGCAATGACTTATTCTTGTTACGAAGGTACTGAGATACACTGTGGAGAATGTCCTACCTGTGTTTCAAGACAAGTAGCGTTTGAGGAGGCAGGCATTGACGATCCCACAGAATATACCGGAGGAGCCCAACGCGAAAAAGCCATTCACGGTTAGTCTAAGTATCTCTTATAGTGTTCCAAGACGCTACTCCAGAATACAAGCTGAAAGTAAAGAACAAGCTTTAGAAATTGCTCTAGAACAGTTACAAAAAGATACTTGGGGAGTACAGGATGTTAAAGTAATGTCAGTTGAAGAGGGTTAATGTGGTAGACGCTTTAGATATTAAGAAAATAGAAGTTACGGAGATCTTTAGTTCTCTTCAAGGAGAGGGTAAGAGATGTGGAGTTCCTGCAACCTTTGTAAGATTAAGAAGATGTAATCTAGCTTGCATATGGTGCGATCAAAAAGAGACTTGGGATGTAAACGATCCTGGGTATAACAATTATGAACTTAAGCATATATCTGAAATAAGACAACAGATATTAGACTACAATAATAGACTATTAGTTATTACAGGAGGTGAACCTCTACTTTGGCAAAGAGAGCTAAGATATTTAATTGACTCAATGCCAAGTGAGATTAGTATAGAGATAGAATCTAACGGAACTATAGATCCAAGTTTTCTAAAGTTGACTAGGACTGAATTTAATATTTCACCTAAGATGTCTAACTCTGGAAACGGTGAAAGAAATACTAAAGTACATGACGAATACCTCGATCTATTTAAACTTAGAAGGGTCGTATTTAAGTTTGTAGTTAAGACAGCTAGTGATTTTGAAGAGGTAGATAGGTTTGTAGCTAATTATAATTTAAATCCTAAAGGTATTTATGTTATGCCTGAAGGAGTTGACCGAGAAACCATTTGCACTAGACTTCCAATCCTCTTCGATTATTGTAATGAGAGAGGATATAATTTAACTACTAGATTACACGTTCTAGCCTTTGGAGATATGAAAGGAGTTTAAATGCTAAGATCAACCATGATTACATGTTGCTATAAAGTATGTGGTAAAAACCATGGTTCTTCCCTAGGGTTACACTTTGATACTGATATTAAAGAAGTGTATTGTAACGTAAAGTGTTATGTAGAAGACTATTTCCTGAAACATACAGGAAGACAAGGCGAAATTATAGAAACTGATAGAGGGTATAATTAATGGTAGAGCAGACTAACGAAGATCCAAGAGTAGTTGGAGGAGACTTTACAGAGATTGTAAAATCAAGAAATAAAGGAGTTGAAGAAGATATTAATTATGGAGATAAAGAGAGAGGTAAAGATTTAGAAGACGCAGCTAAGTTAATAATCAAAGCTCTAGGCGAAGATATAAATGCAGAAGGACTATCTGAGACTCCAAGACGTTTCAGAGAAATGTTTATGGAGGATTTCTGGCCTGGAGATTCTTTAGATACTGTTCTAGGTGAAATGGTAATGGAAGAAAGCTTTGACCAAATGGTTATAGTTAAAGATATCCCAATCCGTTCACATTGCGAACATCACATATTACCTTGGTGGGGTAAGGTTTGTTTAGGTTATATTCCTCATGCTAAAACTGTTGGGTTAAGTAAAATGACTAGAATGGTTGATGCAGCAGGTAAAGGACTAACTATTCAAGAGAGAGTAACTGATAGTATTGCTCAGAGTATGAATAGAGTTCTAGATCCTAAAGGTGTAATGATAGTAGTTGAAGCAGTTCATATGTGTACTCTAATGAGAGGAGTAAAAACTGAAATGCAAAGATTTACTACCAGCACGGCTAAAGGAGTATTCTTAACTAATTCAGCACCTAGACAAGAGTTTCTAACCTTGTTTGCTAAAAATGGAAGTTTGATTTAATTTCTTCTCTAGCTTTGCTAGAGAGGTACTGTTGATCGGGAAACCGGCATGAGGATCACCTCCCTCAAACTACCTCCCGTCACGTGTGGGGCCGGCTGTAATCGTGGTTATCAACAGTACCTCTCTAGTAAATATAAAGGAGAAATAAATGTTAACAACATTCGAAGAATTGCAAGTCTATCTTAGATCAGAACATCCATCAAGTCATAGTGTAGGGCCTTGTGTACTGTGTAGTGAAACAACTTCTGATAGATGTATTAGATGTAAAAAGTATTTCTGCGGAACTCATGTAGGACGTAAAGACTGTATCACCCCTAGAGATCTGTATGCAAATAAAATTGAAGATCGTTAAGGAAGAGTTAAAGGATGCTTATAGAGAGTTTACACGGAGAATCTCAATGGACCAGAAGTCCAATGACCAACGGAAATATAAGAATGTCAATGACAGAAAACTGTCCTAGACAACAAGTGTATGTCGCTTTGGGGATAGAACAAGACTATCCTGAGACTGGAAGATCTCAAATGGCTGCTGATGATGGTAATCTACATGAAGCTGATGTAGTAAATAGATTCTTAGCAGCTGGTTATCGTTGTTGGAATTACGGTGAAGACCAAGCTATGGTGCATTTTGAAAGGGATGGTGTACGCTTTAGAGGACATCCTGATTTATTCATGGAAACTCCCGAAGGTGAAGTAATAGGAGTAGAACTCAAAGGTTATAGAGATGAAACCTTTAGACAGTTCGTTCAAGGAGCTGTACAGACAGTTCCAGGAATGTGGTCTGTTTCAGATTGGTCTAAACTAACTAAGAGACCTTATCCTTTAATGGGTCAATTACAAATGTATCTTCATTCTGATACTTCTACTAGTTATGGAATAGATAAATGGGTTCTAGTTATGAAGAATAAAAACACTGCAGAGCTAGCTGAGTGTATTATTACTAAAGATGACGATTATATTAATAGACTAATAAGAAAGTGGAAAGGTTTCTGGGCTTATATTGAAGCTGGAAGACTTCCAGATAGATTCTTTGGAGATGATAGCATAGAATGTCGAAGATGTCTGTTTCGTCAAAAGTGTTGGAATCTTGGTGAAGTATTTACTTCAAAAGAGGATGTAGTTCACGTTAAAGGTTTAGAGAAGTTTGCTTCTATGCGAAGAGAAGGAAGTCTTTTAAAGAAGGATGCTGAAGGCCTATTAGAAGAATCTAGAATGGCTTTTCTAACTGAACATATTAATAAAGAAGCTACTAGGATAGAGTGTGACGGTCTTACAAGTACTGTAAGCGAAAGAAATAGAAGAGGTTTAGATAGTACAGAAGTAAATAAGGTTCTGGCCTATATGCTAGAAAAAGGTAATATTGACGATCAACAATATGATGATTGTTTTAATGATGTAAGTTATCAGGAGGTTAGATTTAAAGATGTTAAACCCCGAGATGCCTGATACTAAGTCTATGAACTTTGAAGAATTGGTAGAGTATCGTAAAGGTATTGGTTATAATGTTTATGGAGTAGAATTAAGTTATGGCGTGATTGTAGATAGTGCTTACTATAAAGATGTTACATGGGAATGCATAGAAGAATTAGCAGACGCTTTTGTATATTTAGACTTTGAAAGAGAAAAGTTGATAAACAGATCTTCTAAAGTAAATGTAAGAAGGATAGAATCTATTCAGAATAGAGTTAAAGACTGCGTAGTATTTATAAACAATTATAGAGACCTAATTAAAGAAAAATTTCCAGAACTTTTGGAGGATACATTACAAGATGAAATTCGCACCGGTACTGTCAGAGAAGTATGATCCAGCTAAATATTCCAATTATCATTTAGTATTGGCAAATGAAGTTATTAGTGATAACAGTTACGCTAATTATTATAGCTCACTCGCTATCGACCATACTATTATTCTAGATAGCGGAACTGTCGAAATAGGTTATGCAGATTCTGAAATGATATTTGCAGCAGTAGAGAAATTAAATAGAGAAGTTATTGTAGTTGCTCCAGATTTCTTAGGAGATAAAGATCGTACAATATTAGAGACTGAAGACTTTCTAAGTCAGGATGGATGTCCTGGCAAAGATAATGTAATGATAGTACCTCAAGGTGAAACTCCTGAAGAGTGGATTGAATGTTTTGATTACTTAGATCTTAATTACAATGAAAAGTTTAAGTGGGTTGGGATCCCTAGGATATCAGAAGACTTTCCAGGAGGTAGAAGTTGGTTGTATCAAAATGTAATGCAGATACACCGTAGGAGGAGGAGTATGAATGATCAACCTAAAATTCATCTTTTGGGACTACAACATACTTTAGATGAGATAGAATGGGCAAAACATTTCAGTTCTAGAATTGTAGGTGTTGATAGCAGTGCTCCTCTTAAAGCCGCAGAAATTAACGTTTTATGTTCTGAAGTTGTAGACTTTAGATTACTTACAGATATAAATGTAAATCCTTCAGAGGATTTAGTAGCCGAAAGAATACAAGAAATGGTTGAATATACTTCTTTCAGATGGAGTGTTAAAACTCAGGGAGAATTAATAAATGGAGCCTAAATATCCTGGATGTAATTGCGAAGAGTGTCCTTTAAAAGATGAAGGTTTTGTTCCACCTAGCGGACCTGAAGATTCTGATATCTTATTTATAGGACAAGCTCCTGCATATTACGAAGTTAGGAGTGGTAAACCCTTCTCAGGACCTTCAGGTAGTGTACTCGATGGTTCTCTAGAGAGTGTAGGATTACGTCGAGAAGACGTAAGAACAGATAATAGTGTACTTTGCTTTAATGCAGCAGGTTCAGGAGATCCTTCAATAGCTGCAGTAAGAGCATGTAATGGGCACATTAAAGAGGCTTTAAGTAAATCTAAATATGTTGTACCTATGGGCAATAGTGCTTTAACTGCTATCTTTGATAAAGAAGTTGAAGGAATAACTCAATATGCTAATACACTATTCAGGCATAACGATAATATTATTCTTCCGCTAATACATCCAGCATTTTATCTTAGACAGTCAGGTGAAATGTTTAGAGACTTTTTAGAGGGTATGGCTCTACTCAAAGATCAAATAGACGGAGGTACTCTTTGGAATGACTTAGACTTTAAGTTTACAGTATTTAGGACTGTAGATGAAGTGATTCCTTTTCTAGAGAACCTCAGAGATAATCCTCCAGAGACTCTTGCAGTTGACTTAGAAACAGATTTCCCAGATCCCGTAAGAGGTGTTATAACAGGTGTTTCGCTTTGTAGTAGATATGATGAGGCTTTTATTATTCCTTGGGACTCTAACTATTTGGAAAGTCACGGAAGCGATATTGAACCGCTTTTGGAATATCAAAACGTCTTCGACTTGCTCAAAGAAGCTTTAGAAGCTCAAGATGGAGTAGTAATGCATAATGCTCCTTTCGATGCAAGACTATTACGTCGAGAGGGTATAAATATTAGAGTCAGAGATGACAGTCTTTTAATGCATTATGCTTTAGATGAAAGAGCAACATCTCAAGGATTAAAGAAAGTTGCTAAAGTAATGTTAGGTATTCAAGATTGGGAATCTGATCTTAAACAATACTTACCTAATAAGGCCGCTCCGTATACTATGATACCTCCTGAAGTATTATATCCTTATGCTGCTAGGGATGCATGCTATACTTTAGTCTTGAGAGATTTACTTAGGAAACGTTTAGATGCTCCGGGAAACGAAGGTCCGTCATCTTTATACGAAAATATCTTAACTCCTTGTAACGAACTACTAATGGCTCTTAGTTTAGAAGGCGTGTCTATGGATTCGCAAATTCTTGTAGACGCTATGACTGAGATGCCTGCTAAGCTTACAGAGCTAGAAAAAGAATTAGAAGAGTTGTCAGGAGATAGATGGTTTAATCCTAGAAGCCCTAAACAGATTTCTGAAGTTATGTTTGGAAAACTTGGATTGAGACAGATTAATGGAACTAGTACAAATAAAGAAGTATTAGAACAGCTCTCTGGAGAACATGCTTTTGTAGATACTCTTATAGAGTATAGACAGTATCTAAAAGTATCTTCTACCTATATGGAAAACTTTGCTAAGAGTTACCAAAATGGTAAAGGTTATCCAGATCTAAGATTATTTGGAACTGTTACAGGAAGGTTAAGTGGTAGTAAACTTAATCCTCTTACAATGCCTAGAGAGAGTAGAGGTGATTTATATCGTTCTATAAAGAATGTATTTATAGCAGATCCAGATTGTTTCTTATGGGCTTCAGATTACAGAGCTGCTGAATTAAGAGTTATGGCTGTATTAGCAAACGATGATTGGTTAATAGAACAATTAAGTAGTCCTGATATAGATTTTCACTCTATAATGGCTGAACAAATATTCGGCGAAGAATTTATGGGTGCGGATAAATCCAGACAGAAGGAACTTCGAGTTATAGCAAAGATGTTCGTCTTTGGTCTTAACTATGGAAGAGAAGCTCCCTCAATAGCTAAACAGTTAGGTTGCGGCATTAATGAAGCTACTGATTTAATAGCAAAATATTTTAAACCAATGCCTAACGTATTAGCATGGCGTAAAGAAATGGAACGTACAGCTGTTGAAGATGAATATCTAGAGAATCCTTTTGGAAGACGAAGACGCTTTTCTTTAATAACAAAAGATAATATTCATGATATAAAGAAGCAAGCTATTAACTCTCCAGTACAAGCTACAGCTAATGATCTTAACTTACTAACTATGGAAAGGATTAGAAGAGAGCTTGGACCTGAAGTAAGAACATTATGGCCAGTACATGATAGTATACTAATGAATGTTAAGGAGACAGTACCTAACGAAACACTATATGATCTAAGAGATATACTGTTTAAATATCCCAGTGAATTACTAAAGACAAGACTTCCTTTCTTTATTGATATCGCAGTAGGATATGCTTGGGGAACCTTAAAAGAAGTTAATGAAATTGAAGAGATTAAGGGTGCTTTAGCTCAACTCACACCTAGCAACTCAGCATCATAGTAAGGTTTGAATGTTTAAAAGAAGCATCCCTATAATTAATTAAGGTGTTACACACTATTTACTTTTTTATGGAGGTAGTCAATCGTGGCTAAAGTTAAAGGATACTCTTACAAACGGAAGGGTAAAACCATCCGAGTAAAGGGTTACAGTCGCAAAAAGTCCAAGAAACGCTAGTCTTGACTACTTTGGACATTAAAGTTAAAATATTGAAAGGAGGGAACACCTTATGATTGAGTCAGTTATTAACGCTTTGGTTGCAGGTCTGATCGGCACGATTTCTTTTGTAGTTATCAAGAGTGTCGTTGCGGCTCAGAACACCACAGGTTGGTCTGCAGCTGAAATTGCCATCGTGACAATTATTCCTGTTGTTCTGGCGATCTTGGTCGTCGTCGGCATGTTTATGGGTCTCACGAAGCTTCGTTCCTAAGTGGAAAATCCTATTAGGCAAAATTTTGAAAAAGGAGGTTAACTTATTATGATTGAGTCAGTTATTAATGCTCTAGTCGCAGGTTTGATTGGTACGATCTCCTTCGTTGTAATTAAGTCTGTTGTTGCAGCCCAGAACACTACAGGCTGGAGTGCAGCTGAGATTGCTATCGTAACTATTATCCCTGTTGTACTCGCGATTCTCGTAGTTGTGGGTATGTTTATGGGACTAACTAAGATGCGAGCTTAGGGTTAACTATGGGCTGATTGCCCAGGGTATTGGGGATTCAGAACTTTTCGTAGCTGTTCTGGATCCCCATTTTTTATTCTAGGAGTTTCCAAATGGGTCTTGATCATAGGTTTGGGGGAGATCATCCTCTTTCTTCTGGTCCTGCTAATGTACCAGAGCCTGAAGAATTACAACAAATTACAGAATCTGAACCTGAATCTGTAGATACTTATGAACCGCCTGAAATGATCTCTTCAGGTATTCATGAAGTGTTTACTCAGGAAGATATTGATTCTGCAGCTGATGATTGGCAAGATATAATGGATGCTCAGGAGCCAGATCCAGAACCTGAGTATGAACCAGATCCTGAACCTGATCCTATACCTGAACCTGTTGAAACTTTTATAGAAGATGACATCTTTTTCGATCAAACTGCTTCAGATGAAGAATATGAAGAGATAATAGATGCTGCTATTGAAGCAGCTATAGAAGAGCCTGTTGTAATAGTTCCTGCACCTGCTATAGGACCTCAGGAATCCGAACTTCCATTTATAGCTCCTCCTGACGAAATTATACTTCCTGATTCAGTTACATCTGAAAGTCAAGAAGAGACTGAAACTAACGTTGAACTAGCTACTATTGCATTACAGACTGAGAAAGATTTATTAATAGTAGAAACTCAAAATGATAACTTTGAAGAACTTGTTGAAAATATAGAAACAGTAACGGCTTCAGACGTGTTTAGGCAAGAAGCTGTAGGTAGTATTACTTCAGAACAAGCTGCTACTGTTTTAACTGAGATTAAAGGTAATCAAGAACAAGAACAACACGCTGCTCAGGTAGAGGCTTTAAGGCCTGCTACAGAGATTCAAGAAAGCTTAACAACCTTAATCGAAATGGAAGGTGAAGGTTCAAGTTTCTTCTCTACCGTAAATAATCACTTTACAAGACATGTAGAATCTAGAACTGAAAGAGGTCTAGTTACTGATGAGGCTGAAGCAACTAGACTTTTTGAAACTATCCGAGATCAGTTAGCTCCTCAGTTAAAAGATCAGATAACCCACTTAGTATCTTCGGGAAACACTAGTATTATAAATGCTCTAGATCATGGTTTTACTGAGAGAGAACTTAGAGATTTTGGTTACACTACTGAACACTATCAAAATGCAGTAGAAACTAGAACTATTAGAGACGCTGTTATTATCAGCCATCAAGGAAATGTAATAGAGGCACTTGTAAAGAGTGAAGATGTTACAGAAGATAATTTAATTAAATTATATTCTGAAGAGACTGTAGCTCAAATAGTTAACGTTTCTAACTTCGCAGACTCTGAAGGAATTGTAGATCCTTATGCTGCTATAGTTACAGATTCTGACAACATAGCAGAAGATCTTAAATTGTTCTTTAACGAAGATTTTATAGATACTCTAGGAGAAGTTAGTGAGTATATTGAAGTTGGAGAAGAGGGTGAAGAGTCTTTAGTAAATGCAGAAAGTTACGTTAGAGACAGCCTTGAAGATGGTGATCTAGAAGTAGTAGAAGAGAATCTAACTAAGTTAGGTTTCTCTAATGCTTCATCTTATATCGAAAGCGTACAGACAATTGTAAAGGCCGAAATTGCTACAGATGTAATTGAAGAAGCTATAGGTATAGAAGATCTAAATAATTTCGAACCAGATAATAAAACTAGATCCAGTAAAATATTTACATTATATGCAAGAACAGAAAATTCTGATTCCCAAGTATTAGTAGACTACGGTTATCCTGAAGATATTTCTGAAGGTATAATAGTAGTTAAAGATTTTATTGATACTGAAGGTGTTTTAGATTCTTATGGTGCTGCTCTAGGTGGTAAGACTAAAGAAGAACTAGAGGGTGCTGGTATTACAGAAGCTGATGCTAATTCAGCCACTCAATGGGGTCGAGTATCTAGAGCTATTTATGCAGATATTGGAGTACGTCCAGAAAATGTTACTCCTCTACAAGCAGCTAAATCTCAAGGTATTTATGGTACTTCAATACTATTTGGAGATAACATTGCTTGGGCTGCAATGCATACTGTTCCACATCTTACTAAAGATGGTACCTTACTACCTCAAGTAGCTATGGCTAACGGTTTAAATAGTAATCATTTAATTACTTTGGGCGTTCCGGAAGAGAGAGTAAGGAATCTTCGAACTTTATCTACGTACTTTAATAAAGATAATAGAGAATACGATACCGCTTTAATGTGGTCAGATCCAGAAGCTCGAGAAGCAATCTTAAATCTAGCTCCTCAAGATACCGATAGTTTAGAATCAGCTTTTAAGTTCGGAGAAGCTAGAGAAACCTTTAGACTATCTTTTGGTATTGATTCGTATTCAGACGATCCAGGAATAGATGCTCCTACAGACCTCAGTACTGCTACTCCTATAGCTTTTATTCATCAAGGCGGTGATCCTCAAGTTCTTAAAGATATGACTGTCGATCCCGAAACTGTAGATGCGATAGTTACTTTAAATAACTTTGGAACGATATCTAGAGAAGGTAGTATAGATATTAGAAGATCTATGGATCATAACGAAGCTGAACCTGATAAAGGAATTAAAGCTGCGTTAAGAACTTTAGAAGTGTCTTGGGAAGATATAAACAAACAAGAGAAAAGAATAGAAGAAGCTCCTTTAGTAAGAGCTGCTCAATCTAGACTTGGATTAACTGATAGTAGTCTGCCTGATGAGATAACAGGAGATGTTAGTACTTTTAATCCTACTAAATACTATCTAGAAAACGGTCCTGAAGATTTTACAATTGCAAAGTTTAAACCTGAATACGTTGAAGCTTTAGAAACTTTATATAACAACGATAGAATAGCTTCTGATGGCTCGCTGTTAATAGGTAATTTAATCACTCTTAAAGATGATTTTACTACTGAATGGGTTCCTGCTGCAATACCTTTAGAAAACGAAGAGTATCAAGCTTTAACTACTTTAGGAGTCGATGTAACTGAGATTCCAGAGTATGAAAGCTATATGCATTCTTTAGTAAAGACTGAAGGTGTTCCAGATGAGCTTAGTTTAATTACTGAATACGATTCTAATGGTGAGCTAGTAAGATCTTCTCAGGATATGGTCTTAGCTAGATTAAATATAATTAACAATCCTGGAAGTAATAGAGAAACTCCAGATGAAGTAAGAGAAAGAGAATCTGGGAGAGGTTCTCTAGCTTCTATATCTAGAACATCTATTCCTGATATTGCTTCTATAGCTAATATTAAGGGCGTCGATAATATTATCAATTACTTTGATTGGAGTGGACCTCAGGAAGTAGTAGATTTAGGTAAAAGGTATTTTAATTATCTACGTACTCAGAAAGAGAGAGATAAAGAACGAAGAGAGCAAATAGCTCTTCTAAAGGCAGAGGGTGAACTTGCTTTAGAAGACACTAGATTCATTTCTGCTTTATCTGGTGATCAAACGTTTACTCCTAACGTTGCAACTCTTTGGAAGTCCGTAACTTCGGATGATAAGTTTGACTATGAAGATTATTTACCAGGTATGTTGCCTTTAGATTCTAGAACTCCTTTAGGTGTTAGGGATCAAGCAAGAATAGCTGCCTCAGGAGAAGGTATAGGTACTCAGGCAGCTCTTATGGCGGCTGGAGCCGTTATGGGTATGGTAGATCCTCTTCAGATAGGTTCAGATGTAAAAGAAGGTTGGGGTGCATGGGAGCAGGAACAAGAGCTTATCGATCAACGTAGAGCAGAAAGAATTGAAGCCTTAACTTCTACAGAATTAGCAGAAGAGGAACGAGTTAAAGAAGAGGGATTGTCTAGAACTGAAATGATGTTCTCGTCTGCAGCACTTTCAGGAATTGATTCAAAAGGGCCTTCAGCAGATGTAATAAGAATGATTCCTGGCCAAGAAGATTATGCTCCAGGTAGAATAGAATGGTTTACTAAAATGATGGCTGTAGGTATGGTTCCTGGAGTAGGAACTGTTCAAGGTGTTACTGCAGCTATTAAAGCTCCAGAACATATTTCTAGAAGCATGGCTATAGGTCAAGCTGTTGGCTCTACTATTATGGATCTAGCTTTCTTCCTTCCTTTGGCAAAAATTAGAATACGTCCTTCAACCATTAAAAATACTGGAGTGACACATATTTCTAATAGAGCTGATGATGCTATAAGAGAGTTTTCTAAAGCTCGAGATGTTCTATTAAAACAAGGTAAAGATGCTCCTACACTAAAATTTGAAGAAGTCTCTAGTTATGACCATATACGAGAAGTTAATAGAGTTATAGATAATCTAGAAGACGTTGAGGGATTAAATATACTTCCAGACGAGTTAGTCGTTTCGAATAATTTAGATCCTATGCACGTATCAAATTCTATAAACGCTCGGAAGGGTATAATAGATCATCTAGATAGTAAGGTAACTGTTGAAAATCTTCTTGATGATGTAAACTCTCCTAAAAATATTTCAGACAAAGTTAAATTAGAATTTGAAATCGATACTAACGTACCCGATCCTAGATTAAATTCTGAAGATCTTAATACTGTTATTCAACTTCTTAAAGAAGACAAACCTGAAAGTGTACAGATTGAATATTGGGCAGTTAAGGAATCCAAAGATTCTGCTCCAGCAATAAAACCAGAAGGTACTATTAAATCTAAAAGTCCTGCTGCAGAGATTGCAGAACTTCGTAGATCTGCTAATTCTATTGAAGAACTTAATATCCCAAGCATGAAAGAGACAATACGTGCTAATGAACAAAACCCTAGTGGAGGTATTGATAGAGCACAATTTTTAGACGAATCTTTAAATCGTTTAGAAGAACAAGTAGCGAGTAAGAGAAGTAGAGCGGATCTTCTTGAAAGAGGAGAGACACCAGAAGACTTTTCAACAATAATATCTGAAGGAGATTTACTATCTTCAATCAATAGAGTTACTCCTACTGAACTTAAAGCTTATGTTGATGGTATTCGTGAAGCACTTGAAGAAGCAGATATAACTGTAGTTGTTAAAGTTAAAGAAGGAAAGGCAATAACTGCAGATCAAGTATTGACTCCTGATGAAATAAAATTTATACCTGAACAATCTAAGTTCGACGCTGCTGCAGAAGGTTTTGGAACTCCTCCTAAAGATGAAGTTGTAAAGATGCCTTCTGAGGATGATTTTTTTACTCGTTTAGATGATCAATGGGAGCCAGAGGGTACATCAGATTTTAATATTCAAGATATTATAGGACCTGGACCTAGCGATGGCCCTACGGCATTTACAGGAACGTCTGCTGTTATGGAACGAGTAGGTGCGGAAGTACAGCCTCAAGTATCTTCTGCTCAACTACAACAAGCTATGCAGCAAGCAGACAACCTAGGTATACAAATAAAAGGTACTGTAACAAGTCCTGAAGATTTAAATTACTATGTTCAATATACTACTGAAACGACAGCTACACCTGTAACTCTTTCTTTCACTGACTTCTTTGGTCCCGCTTTAGGTACTTCTCTATCTTCGACTATGGAACAATATAGAGGTCTTGATTATGCTGAGTTACCTAAATCTTTATCTGTTACAGGTTATACTCCTGTAATTGATTTGTCTGCCTATAACTTTAATACTTCAGGAGAAGCTTCAGCTGTTCCAACGTCTTATACCCCCTACTTTAGTAGCTATATTGGAGAAGACCAAGTAAGTCAGGGAATTAATCCTATTCTCTATAATAGAGGTTTAGAAGGTTTAGCTATAGCCCCTAATATAGGTTCTAATAAATCTCCTCAAGGTCTATTAGGAGGAGTAGATACTATAGGTAAGTTTGATAAAACGATTCCTATGATGTTAACTGCACCTGATAATCCAGTAAGATTTGAACCAGGTAAAGGTTGGGTTCAAGATACTGGAGAGTATACTTTTACTGATGCTACAGGCGGTCAAGAACAAAGAATAATATCTACAGGCACTGGAACAGAAGGAATGTCAGGTGTAACACCTTCTGAATTTACAAGTCCGGGCTCTAGACAATTTGTAGGTCCTGGATCTAAACAATTTGTAGCTCCTGGAGAGGGTATATCTAGTAGTCCTGTTTCAGGCACTAGGTCGAGTACTAGTTCTTCTACAAGCGCAGCTAGTAAGGCGGGAACTAAATCATCTACTAGTTCAGCAACTAAATCAGCAACTAGCTCTGGAACCAAGTCTGCTACAAGTGCTACTACAGCTTCAGCTCAATCAATTCAGTCAGCTATGTCCACAGGAACAGCTTCTGCAGTTAGTGTTTCGACTGGAGTTAGTGTAGATGTATCTCCTTTAATATCTCCGGCGATCAAACCTGTAGTTAAACCTAAACTTAAGGATAAGCTTAAGGAAGATACAAAAGTTAAGAGTCCAAAATTACCTAAGAGAAAACCTAAAGTTAGGGGAAAGGATAAGGATAAGAAAGTGGACGAGAAATATAAGGCAGCTAATATTAAAGGTGCAGTAGCTTGGAAGCAAGATGATGTTACTGGTGTTTATGTAATTTGGTATCCTCCGTATAATTTAGAGACTTTAGATTATGCTCTTCAAATTCCTGGGGGAGTTAAACGAGTAAAGACTATTCAAACTGCTTGGAGATGGATACATAATAGAGGAGGTGAGGTACCTGAAGATTCTTTAAGAGAAGTAGCTCTACTAGCTAAATCGTCTGCTCCTAGTCCTGCAAGTACTTTAGATGATATCTTGGGAGGAGAAGGAAAATTAATATTAAAGTAGGTTAATTATGAGAAATATTTTAAGAAGGCAGTTTCATTGGGTTTATGGTAAAACGGGTATGGGTAAACCTATAGTTATGGGTCCTTATAGTGAACATTTAAAAGCGAATACAATTTCTGAGAAATTAGAAGATGGTAGAGTCTTCAGTCTCAATACTCGAAATATGCAGCAAGCTACAAGAACTATTAAAGCTCAACTCGTTCAATCAACAGGTAAAATAGATGAACATATTCAAAGACATGGACACTCTGTAGAAGGTCAGAAGGTTTCTTTTGATAATCCTACTTCTAGTTTAGCTAACGAAATTATGAGATCCTCAGATTAAATTAGGTTATAATTTTTCAAAGGAGGTTTAATTTGGAACTTATTATAACGCTTATAAAATCATTCAGTCTTATGATGGGTATCTCAGGCGGAACATTATTAGTATTCGGTCTAGCGATGATCGTTTGGGTCCGCAAGAACGCTAAGTCAAAAGTATTTGCATTTTTTGTAGAACCTAATAGAGAATTAACCACAGAACTTATTACAATAGATCCTCAAAGCAATCCAGATAAAGTACGTTCGGAAGATGGCGGCGATTATCTAATACATCCTACTAAAATGTTTTGGCATTCATGGCCACCTGGATTTCCATCTTGGGTTAAAGAACCAATTCCTGCTTGCTTATATGTTAGAAATCAAGCAGAACCTTTAGATCCTGTAAACACTAAATCTATATTAACTGCTCACTCTCTTCGTTATATGACAGATGAAGAAATGTTAAGACAAACGTGGAAAGATGCAAGAGAACAATTAGATGCAGATAAACCATTCAATCAGTCAAAAATAAGTTTATATCTTTCTGTAGCAATAGTAATAGCACTTTGTGCTGTTGCTTATATGTCTTATAATAGTATGTCTATAATGCAAGAGATTCAGTTACTACTTCAAGGAGCTGCATCGTAATGGCTATAATACCTAGAGGTTTACTTGATGATGAGATGGGGGAGGATCCTCGTCCAGCTCCTTATAAAGTATTATTTGATAGTGACGATACGGAGTTAATTAAAATAACAGAAACTCCTACAAGAATGATACTTCCAATGGTTAGAATGGCTTTGATTGATCAAGCTACCAATAAAAAAAGAAAGGAGTCTCTCATAAGTATTTTTATGAGAAACTTTGACTCTAGAATGATTTCTAGAGATCGTAAAGGAAGAATAGAAGCAGTTCAACTCCTTCAAAATAGAAGAATGGAAGAAGAAGGGTCTGACGATATTCCGTTATAGGACATTAAATTATGGCTACAGAATTAATAACACCAGATACAGAACTAGTAACTGCTACTCCACAGCAGGTAGAAAAACCTTGGAACAAACTTACTCAAGCTGAACAAAGAGTTCTTATAGCTCAGGCTAAGCAAGAAAGGATTCTCCAAAAACAAGCTGAAGCTATAGGTTCTCTAGTACGTAACATTACATTATTCGAAGGTAAAAAGGGTAGAGGTAAAACTCTAGCTGCAGTAGCTATGGCTTATCAAATGAGAGAGTTTTTTGATATTCCAACTACTGTTATAGGCTCCAGTATGGATCTTACTGATAAATATGGTCCTTACACTTTCTTAGATGAGAGAGAGTTTATAGATAATCTAGATCGCATTACCAAAATCAGTAAAGGTACTGAAGATGCTGAAGTAGGTGATGCTATAGAACAAGTTATGGATAATATGGGAATCTCAATCCATAATTCTCTTCTAGTATTCGACGAGGCTTACAAGTTCTTCGATGCTAGAACTCCTTCTGATAAGTTAGTTAGAGTATTCGGATACTTTGTAGCCCAGAGTCGTCATTATAAATGTAGTCTATTCTTAATATCTCCAAATAGAGATATGATAGATAAAAGAGTACGTAGACAGATAGATTGGTTTGCTAGATGTTTTACAAATAAGAGAACCAACATTACAACTGTAAGACTTACAGGCGGTGTTGAATCTTGGAAGCTTAGAGTTAACGGTCCTACCTATTGGGATATGTATGACACTCATGCTATACTTGGTTTTAGAGCTAAGCATCTCAATATAACGACAGAACAACAATGATCTTGACTCTTACAACCTCAGGAAGAAGAAAAGCTAAGGACGTTATGGGTAAAGGGATAGAGCAATCTATCCTTTCTACCTTAGAAGAGAATGGTCCTGCTACTATCGAAGAACTAGCAAAAGATATTGCCATTGCAGAGTTTAAAGTTAAAGAAGCTGCTGCTAAGCTAGCTAACGGCAATTATCTTACGAGGGAAGACTAATGCCTGCTCTGTTTTTTATCTTAGGATCTGTAATGCTATTTATGTTTATATTTATAGCAGGCAAAACAGGTCTAGGTACTATAAAACCTTTACTCTCAGTAGCTTATGTGGGTCTCTGGTTATATTGTATGTTTGAAGCTGTAATGATATTTTCTACAGATAGAAAAAAGGGTAAAATGACTGTAGAAGAAGTACAGTCTGAATATGGAAGAAGAATTGGAGGAGGAAGAAGGAGAAAAAGAATTAGTACTCAGGAAGCTTATGCTGCAAGGATAGCAGCTTATGGTGAAGTATACAAAAGATAATGTTTACATTTGAACAAAGACATATTTTATTGTTTGCAGTAATTGGAATTGTATTAATAGCTACGTTTATAGTTTTATATGATACGCCGTAATATAGTAATCACGTCACTCCTAATAATTGTATTAGCTCTCATTCCGATGAGGGCTTTTGCTCTGTCTGATGTTCCAAATAAATTTGAAATTATAGACGTTATCAAAGCTCGTAGTGTAGTAGAAGTCGGAGATGCTTTATACATTATGCAGTACAATGTAGAATATACTGCACCAGCTTGGAGTTCTGCCTTTGATTCAATAGGAGGTTCAGGTTCAGGTATTGATGGAACTTTCCTAGGTGCTCTAAGAGACTATGATAGTACAGGTCCGTCCTATAATGATGCTGCTGGATTAATTGGAGGTATTTATACTGGCTCTAGTTTACAAGAAGGGTACGGATACGGAATTTGGTCTATATATGCATCTGCTAATACTTATGCTACTTACACATTTCCTAATGAAGAAGTTTTGTGTATGTTTAACGGTGCAAATGGGCCCGCTAACCAACTAATATGTAAAAATGCAGGTGACTTTGAAGAAGTAGGTTATGACAACCTAATAAATAATAGCGGTCTTCAGACTGAAGTAGTTAAGATGTTTAATACTTTGGAGATTCAATGGGACCAGATTAACCAAACCCAGAATAGTGGAGCTCCAAATAGTATTGACTTAATAAATATAGCCTCTAATGGAGAACCTCTATTAACTGCTTTAGGTTCGGATTATGCAAATAATACTATACTTAAATTAAAGTTAGCTTTGGTAGACCTCTTTGAGGCGGGTACTGTTTCACCTAGTTATATAGAAGAAACTTTTGATACTACTTATTCAGACAATATGACTAACTATTTTGTAGGTACTGATTTAGATCAAGATCCTGCGTCAGGCTCTCCTTTAGTTATGTTAGGTGTCTGGTTAAGTATGCCTACTATAGTTGTTTCTACTTTAATAGTTCTTATGGTAGGAGGTAGTATTGCGGGAGCTACTATAATAGCTACAGGACGTTCTGAGATAGGAATGTTCTCGATGATAATGATAATTCAAGTAGCTGCATTTGTTGGAATGATAAGCTTTGCAGTAGCAGCAATCTTAGCAATGTTAGGAGCTTTAGCATTGGGTTACATATTCTTCTATAAGAGTAGTACATCTTGAAAAAGAAAAATCTAGTAACTATAATATTAATAACACTTACTACTCTTCTTTTAGGAGGTGTAGTTCAAGGGGATTCGGTACACGTAGGAGGAGCTGCATTAGTTCAGGGTATTGAAGTTCCTGCAGCCTCTGTTGCGGCTGTAGATGTTACTGTAGCTGTAAAAATTGATAGTGAATCCGAAATAGCTTCTGGTATAAGCGACGATGAAGTAGGAGATACTGGAGTTGCAACTGCTTTGATAACAATGCAATTGCATTCAGGAACTACTGATGTTCCTTTTATGCCTGGAACTAAGAATCAGCCAATACTTCAATATATAGATAAAGTGGGGACTAATGTTACCTCAGGTACTACTACACCTGCTTATAGTGGAGTAGGTGAAGATTTATTACCCTCTGCCCCTGCTGAAGAAGTATTTATGGCTATAGATCATAGAGCTCTTACTTTAGAAATGGATATGGGTCAAACTTCTTCAGGTACTTCAAGTGATTGGGAACTATACTATTTTAATCCTACAACCAATCTTTGGGTACTTTTTCCTGATGCTGAGGCACGTTTTACTACAACAGTAGGTCTTACAACTTTAAGTAGTACTACTGATCTACCTCTTGGGTGGACTAAAGGTACTCCGACAGACTTTGTAAGTATGACAGCTAATGCTTATTGGATTAAACTTAAACAAATAGCTGTAATAACTCCAAAGGTTCCGCAAGTAAAAACGATAGAATATAGAACAGGAATCATGTTGTTTCATATGGATGAACATCAGATAAGCTTTGCGCAAGACTTCCTAGTCTATAAAGGAGGTACTACTACAATGAGAACGTTTAATAGTTATTTTCCAGGCTTTGATGGAATTACCCAAGCAGATCAGCCTTATCTAGAAATGAATTATGGAGCAACTACATCAGGATCTACTGATTGGGGTTTTGAAAGTTCTGTAGGCCTTAATTTAGACAAGAATGAATCGGGAAGTATATTTTCTAAATCAGGTTCTATGACTTTTAACTTTACTACAGCTGCTGCAGCTGGAGGTAATAACGCATTTACATTGTCTACGCCTGGATCTTCAAGCTACTACGGAGAATGGTCACATAATGAAAATGATGGTGGTGGTTATTATTCAGGAGCTGGAATAGAATCTCACTCAAAAGGATTTACTAATAAAGCAAGTAAATATAAAACAGCGAGAGAAGAAGATAATTCGGATAGCGTAACCTCAGATACCGGCGTAGTCGGAATAAGTAATTTAAAAGGAACAGATCCGGGGGGAACTGACACTACTCCCGTTTTTGGAGCGAAATTAAATGACCCTAGTTAAACATGCAGACAAGTCCTGGATTTTAACCTGGACTTTAAGTCTTTTAACGATTTTAGGTTTTATAGGTTTACTAGTATATTCTAGTTTACCTACAACTGTACTTGCTAGTCATGATCCTACAGCAGATCCCGATGACCCACATGCTGCCTTTAGAGTAGTTGATGTTAGGGAGGCTTACGGCAGGTTAGTACTTGAAGTTCAACACTTTAAGTCTAATGGAGACCATTGGTTCTATGAAGTTTATACTTGGGAAGGTACAGAAGAATTTAATAGACTTCCAGCTATTAATCCTCAGGGTCAATTATTATTAGAAGATAATAGTATTGCTCCTTATATTGCTAATCCTGAATATAATGAAGTAGGTATACTAAATCTAGACGAGTACAGAAAGGATGTTCCTCCAGAAGTACAGTACATACCAATTAAGAAAGTAGAGTTTGAATTCCAAAAGGTAATAGAGGATGTAATTCCGTCAGATCCAGGAAAAGATACTTACTTTCAGTTTCTTGTAACTTCAGGGGAAACTATAGGCTGGGAACAAGAGCAAGTTCTACAGAAACTAGGCCCACCCCTATCCAGTTCAAATAACGTAGTTGGAGATTTAGCCCCCGTAGTTGGGGATACATTAACTTATATTTACAGTGATGGTCCTGAACTACAATATTCTAATGAGACAGCCTTAAATAAAGAGGCTATTATTCAACAGGTAGCCTCTATTCATCAAGTACGCACAGAAAAGGGTTGGACAGGTAATAAGGGTAGAGTATTATCTCCTGAAGTTAAAAGCACTCCTAAATCAATAGAGGGAGCTAAACTTCTAAGTATTAGATTTGCTCATCTACAGGGAACTACTTATTTTGAAGATGGAACTATATTTAATGGAGACACTGATCTCTTAGCAGGTATTGACGATTATTTTGAGAGAGTTGATTTAAGGACTGATAGAAGTAAGACCTACAGTATTGGAGAAGATCTATATAGAACTGAACTGTATCAGACTGCTATTCATAGTGAAAATGAAAATGGAGAACTCTTAGATATATCCTATGACTTCATCAGAGTGCCAGATACCGATACCTGGGTAATGGGGACTCATCCAGATTATAAAGTTATTGCTGATGAATCTACTCTAACTATAATAGATCCCACAGACACATATGGAGGTAGATGGTATACTCCTGCTCCTCTAACTTTTAAGGATAATACTGCTTACTACTATGATGATGGATTAAAGTGGGTCTATTCTCTAACTCCTTCTGGAATAAAACTTGATGCTGAAGTTCATGAACCTAGGGGAGAAAGAGACTATGAATTTACTTTCTTACCTTTGGGTGAAGGTATACAACCCTTTAGAATAGATAGTGATGGTAATGCAGTAACTGCTGATAGAGCTGTATCCACTACAGGTGGGGAAATTTACTTTGACTTTACTTTAAATGAGAATGATTATAGTATTGAACCTCAGTTAGTTGTTCCACGAGCTTTTGCTGAATTTGGAGAGGATATTAATAAAGTAAGGGTGAGTGCTTCTCCTTGGGAGATAGTAGACGACTATACGATTAAATTTACTTTTGATGATAAGGATATAACGAGTTATCCTTATGTACTTGATCCTACTACTACTATTTCACTAGTTGGAAATCCTCTACAAAATGGTATGATGTTCGGGACTATGTACTGTAATCCTATAACAGCTGGGTTTTACCCAAACTGGACTTGTGGTAGTGTTCATGGAACTGGACCAGAAGACTATTATATAGGTAAGTCTTCTGGTTCAGCTTATGAAGCAAAGAGGGGGATGATTAAGTTTGACTTGAATAGTCTTCCTGCAGGTATTGTTATAACTAGAGCTTATATAGATATGTATAACTTTACTGGTGGAAGGAACTTTGATTCCACAGATTATGGGGATGACCGTATTAATTTCCATAGACTTAGAAAAGAATGGGATATGAACGCAAACTGGACTAAAGCTACCAATAGTGTAAACTGGACAGGAGGTGGTGCTAGTCAAGACTGTTGGCATATAACTGCTAATAGCAATACTGGTTGTGATAGAGATACTGAAGTGTCTGCATCACTTGATGCTTATTCTGCTACCTCTCATCCTAATGATAGCAATGCAGACTGTAACTGTTGGCATAGATGGGAAGGTGAAAAGTTATTAGTAGATGTTAGGCAGATGTATAGTGGTATGCGCCCTAACTATGGATGGGTTATTGAACATCCTCAAGCTGAAAACTCTGCTAAACTGCAGGGTACCTGGGCCTACTGGTATTATGGCTATTATGGCTATAACCAAGTAGTAACACTTGGTCTTGCTACATATGCTCCACATATGACTGTGGAATATACTTTCCCTTCAATTGACAGTTGTGTTACTCAGACTAATTGGTATACAACAAATCAGGGTAGTTCCCCAGCTATGTGGGATGGTCAGATAGCTCACAACAATAACCACGTTGCTGCAACCTTCGTAACTAGAACTAGAGAACCTACAACATCTAATTCTGGGAACGCTAATTATGATACTGATATTACTGATACCCATATTAAAGTAGGTTGGTATGCAAAGCAAGGTATGACAAACGTTTTCTGGATACAACGAGGTGTTGTAATGTACGACACTTCAAATCTTCCAGATGATGCTATAGTAGTAGATGCAAAGTGGCACTTCACAATTAGTGCTAAAGCCAACCAAAATACTTCTGTTACAGCTGAATATGCCTATGATGGGTCTGTTGGTAGTTTCAACTCCTTAGCTAGTCAATCTATAAATTTAGTTGGACTGAATTATACAGACCCTGATGGACTGAATCCTAATAGTGGTTTAGCTGGAGCTAATAGACATGACTTAACTAGTATGACCACTTGGAATACTAATGACTATGGCGTCCTAAAACGTTCTGTAGAACCAATGACAGTAGATATGTATATCTACGATGCAAAACAGAATTCTCAAGGTAATATTAACAATGCAGGAGGAGGCCTTTACGGTCAAACACATTATGTAGATAGTCCCTATCATCATAGAGACCTTACAGACTTTGGTATGGCCTACATAAATAAAACTGGTATTACTAAGTTTGCAATTCTACATAGTGATGATAGACAAGGTGACCCTCCTATTTGGTATAATGACTTGTGGTCTTACCTCAATATAGCCTCTTCTGAGGCAGGTTCTCAGTATGAACATAAGTTAGAAGTTACTTATAGAGTACCTTGTGCTGAAGTGGGTACTGAAGCTACAGATACAGTTACTAATACCGCAGTTAGTACATACTATGGTACAGATGCTAATGACGATTGGAGTTATCAAATAGGTAACTATCCTGCTCAGGGAGCTACTAGAAAATGGCATGGTATGTGGGCTGATTCAGCTCATGCTATGCAGAACGCTTCCATTCTGTATTTGAGTTTTGGTCAACATAGTTCAGGGCAAACTAACTGGTCAACCCTTGCTGGGGATGAATACTACTTTGCTTTTAGATCTGTAGTTAACTTCGATACTAGTAACCTCCCAGATTATACTCAATGTACGTCTGCTACTCATACTTCTTATCCAGCTGTAGATGGAGAGTATCAGACATACAACTCAGCTGGTTATGAATGGTATAACATGACCAATGAGAACAGAACTACTGGCTCCAATACTCAAACAACTGATTCTACATCTACTACTATGAGAGTAGGGTTCCAGATGCATTCTACTCAAAGGAAGTATACTCATCAGTGGCGATCTGAATTACAGTTTGATACTTCAGGTATTCCAGCTAATGCTGTAATTACTGATGCTACCTTAAGGTTGAAGAAAGCTAACTCACCTGGTGTTTATAGTGCTAATTCTGTTGTAGGTATGGAGAGATCTAATACTTGGGGTGCTGGACCTAATGGTACTAGCCTACAAGAGGATGACTATGATAATATGGACTTTAGAGCCATAGCTTTTGGTCAACCAAATGATACTGCTCCAGGTATTAAGTATTTCCAGATTAATAGCCTGGGTCTTGAGAACTCAATAAAGAAAGGTGTTGGGGCTATTACTCAGTTAGGCCTTATGGATTCAAGGATATTAAATAATAAAGAGATTTGGAACGGCAGCAACAGTACTGCTACCTCATGGTATACAGTAGAGAATGGTAACGCTACCACTAAACCTCAATTATCTGTAAACTACTATGTACCTTGTGACAATGGTATTATAGATGCATGGTTAGACCTTGGAATCTCTGGAGCTAGACTATGGTCTAAAAATAGTCCACTAGGAGCCCATAACTGGTTTGGCTCAGGAAATGCATACACACTTAACTCCTTAAAACCTCATCCAGAAAGTGACCTAACAGTTGTGGGAGTAAAGGTAGAAGCTGGGCATGCGGATAACTATGGTTCTGCTGTAGCTAGTGATTTCCATAAACATACTAAAGGCCAGATTACAGAAGAAATACCTGCTGTTAGGATGAACTGGGACGATTATACTAGATTCCAGTTTACTGATGAAGGTCTATATTCTGTAAATACAACTGGACATACTCAAATAGGTTTGCAGTTAGGTAATGACTACTGGGATTATGAACCAGTACATAATGGAGGAGGGTGGTCCTACGAAATTGTTCTCCATTCCTATACTGATGCTACTTCCAGGCCTAAGTTAACTGTTGTTCATGGTTATCAGAATCAAGCAGCTTTCTATTCTAATGCTATACATAATAAAGTATTAACTATCAATACTAGTGGTACTACTTGGGTAAACCCTCTGACTAATACCATGAAACAGGATATAATAAATGGTATAACAGGTCACTTATCTGAAAGTACTTCTTGGAATACTGCTGTTAAAGCCAATATGTCAGTTGGAGAAGTAATAAGGACTGACGATGATACAGTTACTATAACTTTCGGGAATCATAGTACTTATGCTCCTAGTGTAGCTGAAACTATGACCATACTTATACCTGCTAGTGCTACTAACGATGCTCTTGCTAGTCTACCATCTCGTAGTACTTTTCAGGTAGATCCTGTTCCATTTTCTTTTACAGCAGCAACTCCTACAATGGCTACTAATACAGGTCCTTTGACTTTAACCTTAACAGGTGCAGGTCTTCCCCCAGGAGGTAGCTTACCTTTCCAAGGATCAGAAGATGTAAGGATGCAGAAATCTGGTGAACCTGATATTGTATGTTCAGGAGTTTCTGGAGGAGGTAGCTCGTCTGTTGTTAGTTGCCCTACAACTGGAGCACCTGTAGGAGCTTGGGATATTAAAGTTATAAACGGTGCAGGACTAACTGGTACACTTTCTGCTAATACTACTTTATATTCTCCTTGGTCTAGTACAGTAAATGGAGGAGACTTTAGTCCTGGAGGATCAGACTATGGTGTATTTGCTCATGATGCAGTTCCCTACTTCACAGTTCAAGCTTTTGATGAAGTAGAAAAAGAATGGGGTGTCGCTTCTAGTCCTCCTACTTCATTACCTACTACTGCTGGTATGGATGCTGAATTTAATTTAACAAAGACTAGAATAGTAGTTGCTACTTCTACAACTATAACCCCTTTATATGCTTATGAGTTTTCACCTCTAACAGGAGTTATTGGAGGAACATCTTCACCTGCTTCACCAACTCTTATGGGAACTACCTCTTTAGACTTTGGATATGCCGATAATGTTATCGGAACAACAACTACTGGTGGTGACTATTTCTACATAAATGATGTTGACACATCAGCTGCTATAGCTAGCTTCTGGACTAGTACATTAGCTAATACTTCTACTAAACCTACAGCTACTTGTAACGATATTGATGTTACGGTAAGTTATATAGCTGTAGGATGTGATTCTGCTCCCTACTTATTTGTATACAACTTCGATAACGCTACTCCTGCTATAGGTACTAAACTTAGTGATCCTGCTAATCCTCCTACAGCTTCTGTAACTGGAGTCGAGTTTAGTCCAGACATGAATAAGATAGCTATAACTTGGGATACTTACCTATCGGTATACGAGTTTGATGATGCTACAGGAACAATAGGTACTTTAGAAAGTGTTAGCTTAGCTAGTACTGCTACGGGATTAGACTGGCAAAATGAGAATACTACAGGTGTTACATCAATTGCTGCAAGTTCAACCTTAACACCTTTCATACATGCTTGGCCTTACAATACAAGTTTGAGTACCGGAGCTTTTGGGTCTAAATTAACAGACCCAAGTCCTTTACCTTCTGGAGCTGGTACTTTTGTAGGTATACATATAAATGATGATGTAGTAGTATTGGGTCAGAGTGTATCTCCTTACATAACTACCTATGAATATACGGGTACTAGCGATGACGACTTTGCAATCAATAGATTGGTATTAAATTTCGATACTTCATACCTACCTGATGATGCTGTAATTACAGATGTTAAGCTTAACATACCCCATGTTGCCTTAACCGCAGCTAATACATTACCCGGAACTACTCATTGGGACTTATATGTTCAAGAAGGATCTATTGCTGCTGAACCTATATCAGTTACAGACTTTGACTTTAATAAATACGATCTACCAACATATCCAGTTATAGGATCTAAAAATAGTGCCGCAATGACAGGTTCTTCTTTTAGTATTAACTTAAGTGCATCTACTTTCATTAATAGTACTGGAATCTCTCAGTTAATATTAAGACATGAACATGAAGTGAGTTCGACTTCAACTCCTGCTGCACAGACAGATCAGTTTATAGAAATTAATTACGGAGGTCAGGAAGTAGGTAACGAATTCCCTACAGCTTGTACTTCAGATAGTACTTGGGGTACTATACAATCAGATAGTGCATACAATATGTGTAATGCTACTAATGTACCTAAATTATTAATTACTTACACTTCTGTAAGTTCAGGTACTCCTGCAGACCTTGTAACTAATATAACGAGTATTGCTAACATACCAAAATCTGATGGAACTTATACTGTAGGAATACTTGCTAAAGGACCTGTAATAGTTTCTAAGGTTGAAGGTAATAGTACAAATACTACGGATTACGGTTTCAATAGAGTTCAAGTAGATAATCTAAATAGTTGGAGTTTCCATACTTCAAGCGATCCTCAGAAACCTACCTCATTTGTTAACTACACTAGGATATATAGAAATCCTACAACCTATAATGCTATAAATCCCATTGTCGACTGGACTCTGACTGGTATACATAGCTTCCCCGAAAATTGGTTTTACGATTTAGGTACTGATGCTAATATCGATAACGCAGTTTATGAAATTGCAATTCCTTCAAGTTCAGTCTCACCAACGTTATCCAATAACGTAGGTATTGCAAGTGTAGCACCATTAAATGCTGCTTTACCTTCATATTCTCAGTTAGTAGGTATTTCAGATAATACTCCCGATCTTACTACCAGTTCATCTTCGGGAGTTGCAGGACTACCTCTAGAACCCTTCTGGTTATATATAGAGTCTCAAACTGGAATGCCCGCAAAAGTAATGGTTTTGATGTTTGCATTATCATTCGTGATATTTGCAGGTGTTCTAGCCTTTAGATCATTCCAATCTGTAGCAGCATCTTTCATAGTAATGATTATAATGATAGCAGTATTTGCACTATCATTCGGAGGAGTATTCCCATGGTGGATGCTAATAACATTTGCAATGACAGGTGGTATCTTCGTATTCGCTAGGAGAGCATACGTATAATGGCAGAGTGGAATAGAGAATATTTTGATGGGAGAGCATACGTATAATGGCAGATAGAGAATGTTTTGATTGGAATAGAGAATACTATGGTAAAACCCATCCACATAAAAAGTTCTATAACATTCCAGATGTAGAAGGAACTAAACATTTAGATATAGGGTGGAGCGAAGGAGATTTCCCAATAATTGGAGCTACTCTGGGAGTAGATCCTGGTAGTAATCGAAAATTTTGGAACTTTGAACACTCTCCAGAAGAGGATAAAGAAGTAACAGACTTTTATAGAAGTATAAACTTCGAAGAAATAGCTGCTAGTGGGACACATCTACCTTTTGCAAATGGAACTATAGACTCTGTATCATCTCAGCATTCAATGGGAATGGAATTCGATTTAGAAGAGGGATTAGCAGAAGCTATCAGAGTACTTAGGAGCGGAGGTAAGTTAGCAGTTTTAACATGGGTTACTACTGAAGAAATTGAAGAGTTAAGAAGATGGTTGAGAAGTCAACCTGTACAAAATGTTAGAATAAGAAAAAGAGATAAAGATGAAGACACTGATAATTTATTTCTTTACGGAATAGAGTTCACTAAGGTATAATAAATGAATAAATTAATGGCATTCTTCGTATTCACATTCATATGTGGGTCAATGATCAGTTTTACAATGGAAGGGGGTTCTGGTATAGTAACAACTCATCTAAAAGACACTATTACCGCTTCACAGAATGTTATACCTGTAAATAGTATTGTAGGCTTTTTAACTGGAGGTGATAGGATAACAATCGAAGATGAAGATATTAGATATAATAGCGTACAAGCTGCAGGAATAATAACTTCTGTAGATCCGGGAGCTGATGGATTATACGACTCTAGCACCTTGGGTGCTGCTATAAATAATGATAACGTTTGTGAAGATGGATCTATATGGTTAGCCAGTAGAACCTTAATAACTAATGCATGCGTAGGAGCTGTAACAGGAGAGATAGCTTATACATGCCCTTGTATGGTCCTAACAAATAGTAATACGGTTCCAATAATGAGAGGAGCTGATTCTTATGATAGTGAAGAGACTGAAGCTAAACCTCATGCAGGGCCAGATAACTCAAAAGTACCCCCAAGAAGAGGTACTAAAGTCTTTAACAGAGGGTCTTCATTAGTAAATCAGGCTTTAGGAATGAACATAGCTCAAAGTGCGACAACAGCAGGTGTTGCCAAAACATTTGTTCTATTGCCTATAGCATTGAGTAAGACAGCAATAAAACTAGTAGCTTGGGACTTCGCATATCTAGAAGGAAACTTTTCATACTTTAAGTATATGATCTTGTATCCTATATCTGCAGGATTCATGTATACCATACTAATAACCGGTGCAAGTCTATTCCAGGGAGTCTTTAGAAGAGGATAATATGACTAGAAGAAGAGGAATTGGAACAGGATCAATGGTCAGTAGAGATTTTCAAAGGAAACAAAATAGAGAACGTTCTCAGTTAATATCCCAAGCTATTATTAAAAGGGACTTAGATGATTCTTGGGTTGTTAGAGTTACTGAAACCCGTCAAAGTATGCAAAATGTAAGTGGTGAGTCTATACCTTATACTCATGCTGAAATAGTTCCAGTAGAGAATGCTAATGCATTTAGGAAATATAAAGCATTGGGTTCTAGCGGAGATTCAAGAAATGCTGAATCTGGAGAATTGATTCAATCTGGAGGTATAACCAACGTAAAGTTTTATATTCTCGGATTGATTGGTGATGGTGGTTCTTATCGTATAGGAGACCTTATAGAAGAATATGGACTCTCTAATGTATCTGGAGCCTTAACAGAGGGTATAACTCAGGGATTGATAGAGGTAGCTCGATGATATCCGAAACTGAAAAGTGCGTACATCATTGGATAATAGAAACTTCTACAGGTCCTACAAGTCAAGGTGAATGTCAGAAGTGTAATGCAAAGAAACTCTTCTCTAACTCTATAGGTATGAAAGAGATGCCTAGAAGTATTAACCTAGCTAGCCCTAATTCTTTAAATGGACGTTTCAATAACTAATGAGTATGAAATCTGAATACGGAGGTATTTTCGGAGTAATCAATCCTAGAGAACTTAATCGTCTCTATGAGTTACTGGATGTTTGCGGATCTATGGGATGGAAGATTGAAGAAGATCTTAGTATAGAAGACGAAACTGATAGAAGATGGGATTATAATAGAAGATTAGAAGCAGGAAATCCTCAGTATCAATATGGTGGAGGACAATTTAGAGATCTAGCTCCTTTCGATTATTTAGAACTAGAGTATGATGGTAACTTTCAATTAATGACAGTACCAGCTTTTAATACTTGGTTGAAGCAAGCGCGTAACTATGCCGCTAGATGGTTTAAACGTCTCCAGTCTAGATATGCTCAGAAGATACAGTTAGCAGATACAAAAGGAAAAGTAAGAATGGCTGACTATAATAGAATGGAAATGTTGGAACATCATATCAAAGCAGTTAAGGATAAAGATGAAGCATATATAGAAAGAAGTGTACCTATGTATGATTCTAGTATAGAACCAGAAAGATATGCAGAATTCGAAAAGTATAAAGATCTTTATGACTGGAAAAAAGATATAGACTGGGTACTTGGTCCTCAAGGACTATTACATACTGAAGATTCGGAAATAGAGATTGCTAGACAGAGTTGGATAGAAGGATTTAAGGAAATTTCAAAGTGTCTTCAAGATCTTACTAAAATTCAAAAGAATGTAGCTAGAAGATATAATCGTTGGTCTAGAAAAGATTTCAGATATACTGAAGATCCTACAGATCCCGACACTCCAGGGAAATTTTTTAACCCCGACTTTAGATATAATGTTTCCAGACGTCAGAGAGGCCTAACAGACAAAGAAGGTAAATACTTACATGACTGGAATCCAGATACAATGGAAAGCGGAGCGCAAGGATTATGATTTCAATAATCATACCAGCATATAAAGAGTACGATAACTTAGTTACTCTTATTCCTGAAATACGTAAAACCCTTAATGGCGATCTACATGAAATAATTGTTGTAGATGACGATAGTAGGGATGGTACAGAAGGATTAGAGAATGCTAAGGTAATTGTTCGTAAGAACGAAAGAGGACTGTCGAGTGCTGTAATTAGAGGCATTAGAGAGTGTGAAACAGATGCTTTTGTAGTTATGGATGGAGATCATCAACATCCCCCTTCAGTCCTTCCTTCTCTAACTAGAGCATTAGACAATCATAATTTGGTTGTAGGCTCTAGATATGTTGAAGACGGAGGAACTTCTGGTTGGACTCTAACGAGAAAGATAGTAAGTAGAATAGCTAGTTTAATGGGAAGACCTTTATGCGGTATTAGAGATTCTAGTTCAGGAATTTTTGGAACTTATAAATCGTTATTAAATATAGATAATCTTAACCCTATAGGATTTAAAATAGGTTTAGATATATACAACAAGTTACGCTATGAAAGTAAAACTGAAATACCTTATATATTCAGTTCACGTAAACATGGAGATTCTAAATTCACTTCTAAACAGGTTAAGGAGTATCTAAAGCAACTATTTAACTTATACATAGATTTCTTTAACCCTCGACAGTTAGGGAAGTATTGCTTGGTAGGTTCTCTTGGTGTAATTATCAACTTTGGTATTTTAATTGGATTAACAGAAGCCTTTGGATTTCATTATATAGTATCTGAAATGTTTGCTATAGGCTTAGTACTTATATCGAACTTCATCTTAAATAAACATTGGACGTTTAAAGTATAATGGTAGGTAGAGATGCCTTCGGAGGTTTGTTTTCTGTTCTGACAAGATCAGAAGCTAGTTGGCTAGAAGATTACATTCGAGAGAATGCTGCTGAAGTATATGAGGATTATGAGGGACTAGCAAGTATGACTCTTAAAGACGTAATCCTGATGTTAAGCTTGGAAAATGAACAATTAGCTTACTCCATGAATGATAAAGAATGGAGAGAACAGTGGGATAACGAGAGTCTAGGGCCTTTAGGTTCTGAAAACGTAGTTAAACCTTTTAGAGATAGAATAGCTGCATTTAGAGCTATGCTTATCGAAGGAATGAGGATTCAGAAAAAGCTTGAAGCATACGCTAAGAAACATGAAATAAGCTATAAGAAGATTAACTATAAACATTGGGGTCCTAAAGCTGATATGGATTATAATCCCAGAAACTTTACAGAGGTGAACTTTTAAATTATGGTAGGTAGAGATGTATACGGAGGATTCTATTCTCCTCTCAGTGGAAGAGATATTGCAGATATAAACAGTGTCCTAGAGACTACTGACTTCTATGCTTTTCTAGAACCCAGATTCCAAAAATTAGCAACACCGAGAGATATTAGGGGAATACCTAAAAATGTTCTTCTCGAGAACCTAGAAGTGTTTGAAAGGTCTAATAACCGTATGCTAAGAAAACATTCTAGAGAGACTGCTGAGCAATTTAGAGGAGAAAAAGATTACCCTTATTTAATGAGTCCAGAAGATGTAGGTCACTTTAAAAGACAAGGACTTATAATTCGAAGAGCCATTGATAAACTAAAGGCCGATCAAAGAAGAGAGGGCTGGAGTAGTTATAAAGGTAATCCTAAATGGTTAGAACTTATGGAAGATCCTGGAACTGAAATATAATAACTGTAAAGGAATAGTATATATGCAAATTGGAGACACATATAGAGACAACAACCAAACTTACATTTGGTCTAAATGTCCTATGTGCTTTTCTGAAAGAGGAGTAAGAAAACGTAGCTATATCCAAATTCCCCAATCTTTATGTCCTGACTGTAATTATATTAAGAGTAAGAGGGAGATGACTGGTTTGTGGGACTTTAAGAAGGCTCAAATATGAAAGTAGGCGAGACATGGAAAGACGAAAGAGGTACTTGGTTTTGGGTAAGATGCCCTAATTGTAATGAGGAAAGAGAAGCTAGAAGAGCTTCAAAATATACTCCTGCTCTAAGGCTTTGTAAACCCTGCAATAAGAAAAGAGCTACTCAGTGGATGTCAGGACTAGTTTTATAATGCAATTTAACAAAGAATACGAGAATATAGAAGGCGTAAATTATTTACTTAAGCATAGACGTAGTTTAAGAATGTGGGATCTAGGAACTTTACGAAGTGTTGCTTCTGCTTTCGACTTAAATGTTAAAGGTAGCAGAACTGTATTAATTGCAAGGCTAGAAAGAGTATATCAAGACTTAAAGAATAGAGGGTTCTAAAATGTACACTAAAAGAGAATGTGAATACGGTCCTGGAGAGTGGCCTCGCGAGTGTGGTACATGTAGTCACTATTCAGGTACACCAAATGCAGAAGTTATAGATGCTACTTGCAGAATATTGGTACCTGAAGAAAATAACGTAGAAGAAGAGATGGTCTGTAAATTTCATGTAATGGTAAAAAGATAATTTGGGTAATCAATCTAAATCTCTTCAAGGAAGAGTAAGTAAACAAAGATACAAAGAACGAAAGTTAGAAGTATACAGTTTACTAGGAGGAAGGTGTGCCGAATGTCACGAGACAGATGATAGGGTTCTCCAAATTGACCATAGATATTCGGACGGTAATAAAGAAAGAAAATTTACTAGATCTCAACTGTACGCAAGGGTAAGAAAGAACACTAACAGATATCAGTTACTATGCGCTAATTGCAATTGGAGAAAGAGAACTAAAGATATGGTAGTACAATCAAGAGATAATGTCTGGTGGAGAACTAAAAGTAAAATAGCTACATCGATTATACTAACAAGCTTTATAACAGCTTTAGGAGCGTACGTATATTATGACTAGTCCAAGTGGATACATTTGGTGCCCCCTATGTAAAGCAATGAGACCTGGAGGTCTTGCCGGACATCCTACAGATACTGAAGGTAGATTGATAAATGCAGTAGTTCTACATAAAGACGTAGAACGTTCTACAGGCAATCCTTTTAAAGGAATAGATTTAGATCCTCAAGAAGCTTATAGAGCTAGTACCCGTCAGAAAGGACGTTGGGTTGAGGGAGGTCCTGAAGCTGATCCCAAGATGTCTATAGGTCAATTAATAGATGTTATGGCTTGGAATCTTTATACTACAGCAGCAGCTTATAAGTCTAAACATCCGGGATCTACTATGGATCAGATTGCTTCAGGGATGAACTTAGATCACTTCTGGGAGCTAGCACAAGAATCTAGAGATTCAGGTTTCTTAGATGAACAATACTCTAATGCATGGATATATGAAAATATAATCCTACAACCTAATACCTGGAATAGAGTAATAAGAGATCTCGAAGGTTATCAAGCTACCAACCGTAACCGTGTATGGGATAACTCTTATCTGAGTCCAGAACCAGGTTCTCGATCACGCCTACCTAAATCTGGAGGAGAAAAACGAAAGACATTCTACAGGAGACTATATCCTTCTATCAGAGGAGAGTCGACTGCAGGACCAGACGATCCAGGCAAGACTTCAGAATTCGGATTTTAGATAATGCCTAATAAACGTTACATTCTAACAGTTAAGTTTCCTACAAAGGATCCTAGTCCTCCAGAGATGCAGGAGTTCTATGAAAACCTTTCAGATACTCTAAATGATAAATGGTACTATCAAGAGTATGGTGTTGCAGGTAAAAACAAAGGCTTTAGAAGAATTGGATTTCTTAATCTGACTCCTCTACAATTAAAAACAGTCAAGAAGAAAGCTAGAGAGTACCTTTCTAAAGTAACATTCTCTAAAAGCGTAAGTACAGAGAGGTCTGATGGCTAAGAAAAGACGAAGGCTAAATCTAGATATAGGCTATGCTGATGGTGAACCTGTAAGAGGAACTACTATAGGACTAGATCCTTATCCACATTATCCTGAATCGGATTATCTGAAAGATCCAGAATTCATAGTACCTGATATACAAATTAAAGGAGAGGGTGAATCTCTTCCTTTTAAAACTGGTTCTTTAGATCGTACAACTTCTTTTTTCCCTGACGGAATAATGGCATTTCCTAATGAAGGATATGCTCAATTCAAGTCAAGAAAAATGTATCCTTATCCTGAAGATTTTGATCCTGAAGAACATTGGATAGCTCTTATAGAGAGTCTTAGAGTATTAAGACCTGGAGGAACTACTAGACATGTTTGGGATAATGAAATGGAAATCCCAACACCTTTACAAGTACGAAAGGATCCTTACTATCTAGCTCTGATACAGCTTCTTAAAAACCATGACATGGAAAATATTAAGATTGAGATAGAAGACAACGGTCTCCAAGGATGGGAAGATGGAGTACCTCAATATCATTATGCATTCATATTGACTGCTAGGAAGAAAAAATAAAGGAGAAATAGATGGTACAAGTTTTACAAAGGCCTTGGGTTATTCCCTTAGCAATATTTATTATTGCTTCGGGATATTTCCTTTCTATGGCCGCAACGTTTCCTACATTTTTTAACGCAAATTCGGATTCAGCATTATTCTTAATAGCAGCTAAATTCCTTAGAATAGGACATCCTAGCCCTGGCTATCCTTTATATACTTTAATAAACGCAGGCTGGTTATATATAACTCCTTTCTGGAGCGAGGTATTCTCTCTTACATTCCTTAACGTAATATTCTCTGGTGCAGTTGCTGGTATACTCTACTTAATAACTCGTACAGTGATGGCACCTCTACTTTGGATGTCTGCAGGTATAGTAGTAAGTCAATCTACCATCTTAGAGCAATATTCTTTGATGATTCTTTTTATGGTAGTCTCTTATTACTTCTATCGTCAAGATAAACGTTCCTTAGCTTATGCAATTGCAAGCTTTGGAATTATGGTAAACCATCAAGCAGGCTTTTGTATCATAGCTTACCTAGCTAACGATATATATCGCCATAATTCATTAAAACCTTTCTTGTGGTCTTTTATATCTCTTCCATTATTAGCTTATATACCTTTAGCTAACAGACCACCTTTTCTAATGATAGATGGAGACAGTCCAAGGAACTACATTAATTACTTCCTAGGTCAAAGAGGCCTCATAATGGGTCTATCTATAATTCCTACAGACGATCTAATAACCAGATCTTGGGAAACAGTCAGACTCGTATTAGGTGGATTAGGCATATCTGTAATACTTATATTCTTTGCGATTAAGAATACAATCAAAGATAGTATAGTCTTACCTATAATGTTCTTTCTACCTCTATTATATTACTTCGGTATGTTAAGCTCTTGGGCCTATACATATACATTGCCTATTATAGCATTCGGAATAATTCTAGCTTGTCAATACGAGTGGAAGTTTATTAGAAACGCTTGTATAGCAGGTTCTATAGTCCTTATAGCTATGAATTTCATGTGGTATGACTTCGGAAGAACATTAGATGAAGAAAGAACCAACGTACAATTCTTAGAGACATTAGAAGAACTTCCATCAGACGCTGTAGTAATAAGTAATAAAGGATTTCTAACTCCTTTATGGATAATGTTACATAATCTAGAAAACGATACAGAAATTAAAAATCTCAGTTGGGATCTCTTAGGAGAGTATGCTACCAATACTAAAGATTGGAATCCTGATTTAGATGTTCTTGTTAATGCTGAAGAGGATGGAAGATTATATGAGTATTCTTTGATAGATGCAAAGACTTTAGAAGTACAACTTAAACAGTTAGATAAGGACGATAAAGAATATACTGATTTTATTAAGTGGTTAGAAAGTCCAATAACTGCAAGATTAGACTGTAAGCTTAGAGAGAGGCAATGGACATGTTAACCAAAATCATTCAGGGAGCTTCAGTACTACTAATTCCTGTATGGATCCTACTAGCATATTTGTCAGTACCTTTAGTGACAGGAGTTGAAATAGTATACCCGCTTAGAGGAGTAATTCTGTCAGGGAAGAATGCTTTATTCTTTTTCAACATTATAGCTGTAGCTGCTATGGGAGGTTATTTAGCTAGTAAGTTTAGGAATAACAAACCAGTATATATTGCTATACAAACTACAACATTTATTCTGGTAATTCTAATAGCTTGGATAACTTCGAAGATTCAGCATTCTTATACAATATAATATGGGTAAGAAAAGAAGACTATTCAAGATCAGGTTTAAAGTAAATGGCAAAGCTAAGACATATAGAACGATGGCTAAGTCTAGTCATGATGCTGCAAAGAGAATGAAAAGTATAGGTCAAATAATTAGTATAACTCAGGAACATTAGCTCACACCACACCATATATAGCATCAGATCAAATTAGAGTAAAATATCCATATAGAAGTACAAAAAGAGGTTTCGTATGGCAGCTACCGTACATAATTATGAAGCAGGCGACGTGGTATCTATTACGTCCCAAAAAGGTTTCTATACAGAAGAGTTCGGTGAGATAAATAGAAGTAAGCCCGGAGGTCCCGGATTACTGCGTCTAAATCCTGGAATTGAGACGAAGTATTCTATTTGCTTTATTGATGCAGACGGTGATGGTAATGTAGACACTACCGAATGTATTTGGATTCCTATTCCTAACACTATAGGTGTTATGGCAGTTCATGGTTATGGATTAAACTTTCCTATTCCTCCTACTGACGAAGGCGTAAACCTACTTCGTAGTGCATTTAGGAAAGTAAGGGGAGCTGCTGCTAATGTTCTTGAACTAGGTAGTCCGAGTCCTCGGGAAAATAGAGAGCAAAGAGACGCTCCTTCAGACGATAAGAGGATGTATATAACTGACGAGGGAATGCAAGCCTTCGACGATGTATATACTAGAGAACAAGAAAGAGTACAACAACTAAAAGGTCCTGAAGCTCTTTCAGAAGCAAAGAAGATACGTCAAGATCGTGCAGATATCCTTTCATTCATTAATGAGAAGAGATCAGATAAAGAAATTCATGCTAGATTTGGTGACTCAGAATTCCATCGCATGAAAGCCGAAGGGCATTATTCATATAATGAAGAAGACTGGCATTTTTATGAATCAGAAGAATCTGAAGAAACAGTAGCAGACTCTTCAGGTCAAGATCTGTATAATCTAGAAGGTCCCGAAAGTGTATTTGAAGCTGGCAAAGAAACTTCAGAAACAAGACCAGATCAAGATACTGATTTAGTAGTATCAGAACCAGAAGTATCTACTGAAGTATCAGACTCTCCAGGTCCCAAAGCTTCCAGAAATGGTAAACGTGCTTTGGGTAATATAGCTAACTTAGGTAGATCATTTGCTATTGGAAAATTAGCCCAGACAGATATAGGACAGAAGCTTGGTGTAGAAGCAAGAACACATAGAATGCTTGCACATATTCCAATTGAGACAGCTGTTGTATTCTTATCAGATATGCCAGAGCTTGGAGTTGAAAAGAATGATAAGGGTACAGTTAAATTAGGTCCTAGAGGAAGAGAAAAGGTTGTTTACTTTGGTGAAGGTGAATACGTTATACCAAAGCAAAATACTATTCTTGGTTTAGCAACCTCTGCTCCTACTCAAGCAACTTCAGTTACAGCTATTACAGGTAAGTGGGGAGCTACTTCAACTACACCATCTAGTGTTCTTTCTTCTATAGATCCTTTTACAGGTAGAAGTTCAAGAAGTTCAATAGACTTTAATGACGGTTTACCTCCAGGTTTTAATGCTGAACACTATGCAAGTTTATCTCGTACGGCACGAAATCAATACTTAAGATCTTTTAAAAGTATTGATATAGGATATATAGGTACTGCAAAAGAGCGTAACACAAGACCTAGCATTGAAAGAAAAATACAAGCCAGACTTAGAAAAGAAAACCAACATATTCAAAGTCAAAGCGAATCAGAAGAAAGAAGGAAGAATAAAGCACCCAGACCCCCCAGCGCAACTACTATAAGAGAATCGATGGTTAAAGTTGTCTTTGACGAAGAAACAGATCGCTGGGTAGCTCTAATACAAATACCTTCTGACAGAGTTCCTTCTACTGCAGTAGCTCCTGGAGGTATAGATCTGGAAACTTCTAGATGGAAACCTATTTCAACCTCTGAGAGAAATAAAATACAAAATGTTATAGAGGAATGGAAACGTCTTAATCCGAGTAAAATTCCAAACTACGAAATACGCGATAAACTAAAGATAGGTACTCAAGACAGTGCTATTCGAGATATCTATAGCGGAAATATAGGAATGGATAGAAGCGATATTGATGACGTAGCAAATTTTGTTGATGACGGTATGATTAATTTCGTTCAACAACATGCTACAGGACAACCAGGCTATACAAGCGAAGACATGTCTAAAATTAATTTAGGTAGAGGTTTTGAAATCAATCCACAAAACTTAGAACACGATTATAGTTTTGACGATGAAGAATAATGGTTATTAAAGTTAGATTAGGTAAAACTGTACGTCCTTGGGGAACTTTCTATGATTTAGAAAGAGAAGAGGGTTATCTAGTAAAGAAACTACACTTACGTCCCGAATCTCGTACTAGTCTACAATATCATACAGAAAGAGAAGAAGTATGGGTTGTAGTAAGTGGCCATGGTAACGCTTGGCACCAAAGTATGTTTGATACTAACGATCCTGTATGTGAAACCATAGGTGTTGGCGATACTCTTAGAGTTGGAATAGGAGAACCTCATAGAATAGAAAATACTTCTACATCTGAAGATTTAGTTATAGTAGAAGTTCAACTTGGTGAAATTTGCGATGAAGAAGATATAGTTAGAATAGCTGATGATTACGGAAGATAAGGGGTAATTATTTAAGGCCGCAGTTAATTATTTACCCCAGAGATCAGACATCCTCAAGATCAACCCCACTTTTATTAGGAGAGCAAAATTATGACTATGTATTATCCAACAATTAAAGGTATGAAGCTAACTCAGAAGAGCGACTTTGATCCCAGTAGTAAAATTGAAGATTATATATTCAATGAACTTATGTCTAAGCCGTGGACTGAAGAGGATTACTTTAGAGAACATCTAGGTCATGGACCTAAACCTAGTTGGAGAAATCTAAACCCAGCAGAAACTATATGGAAGAACTCTATTAGAAATGGTTTCATAAGTAGTAATCCTGAAGATAACTTCTATACTATAAGAAGCCACTCTACTTACGGAGAACAAGTAGAATTTATGCAAGATCCTACTATATGAGAATAACTAAAGAACATACAACCATACACGGTGGTCCGATACCTGAGAAAAGAGTATTAGCTGATAAGAAATTCATTATCAATGAGAAGCTTAAAAAGATAGTTATTAAGCACCAAAGAGGTTTTTTAAGCGATCGCCAAAAGGCTGAGTTAATAGCTGTACACTTAAAAGAATATAAGGAATTGGAAGATGCCATTCGATAAAATATTCGGTAAATTAAATAGAGGAGTAATTCAACCTGCAGAATCTCAAATTTCTGTAGGTTTCGATCTTGACGATTCTACCCAGAAAGATTGGATGAACGAAAAGAATTGGAGTAATACTTTCTCAAGCAGAGTATTTTATCCTACATCTTTAGGTATAGAATGGTACTCTAGTATTAGCGATCGTGCACCTGCCCATGTTAAGTTTATGATGTCTAAAAGTCCTATGACTAAACTTAACTACCTAGATAAGTATCATAATGATGGTAGAGCAGATTCTGATATAGCCCAAGCTTTAAGTCTAGGATATATTTCTTTTAACCCTCAAGATAATGCAGCTGAAAGAGATATTGCTCTAACCGAAGGGTTTACTTTAGAAGACCATTTAGATAATACTCCTAAACATAAGACTTGACCCTATACTGGAGACCCTCTGTAAGAGGATATAATGAGAATTAAGTTTCCTAAATGGCGAAAACAGAACGAAGAAGATCTTTTAACTCCTGATGAGTTAAGAGAGCTTGCTGAGGAAGAAATTGAAGTAGAAATGCTACCTGGATATCCTCACGAAATTCATCCTGTAGGCCTAGTATCTGGAAGTGGAGTACCTATAACAGATAGTAGAATTTCTGGTCCTGGTACCTATAAATCAGATAGGGGAGGAGTTGCTGAGTTTGCAAGAGAATTTGAAGTTGGAGATGATTCACTACAAGCTGGATTAGAATTCGAAAGAGATAAATATCCTACTGATTATTCTAAGATAGTAGGAATTCCAAAGTATACTACTAGAGCAATTAGTCATAAAGATCCTTGGGAAGTATCTGAAGATCTTTCTCACCGCAAAGGTAAGGGAAGTGTAGCAGGCATAAACAAACCTCCTGGAGAAGGTTGGCCAGATGTTATGGGCTTTGGAAGTCCTAAAGCTAATGAAATACATTGGCCTTTAAAAGGTATAGATGGTGAACTAGACCATCTCGATGTCTTAGCACATGAAATATCACATAAAGCTCTCGGACATTTTGATAAAAAAGCAACATCTGTAGGGCAATCTATAGAGTCTTATAACATATCTAAATTACCTTTTGTTGTAAAACAGCATCCAGAATTAATATCCGGAGGAACTACTAACGAGTACAGAGAGATCTTTGTGCAATCAGGTCAAATACTAGATGAATTTGAAGTTAGACTTTATCAAGAAGCTGAAGAATATCCAATAGACAAAGCATGTAGATTCGATAGATTTGTTAAAACAACAAAACAGAATACTCCTAGAGACTGGCCTTCAGGAATAATAGATAGCATAGCAATACAAGCATTAATAAATATGACTCAAGAGGGAGTCATTCACGAAAAGACTGCGAGATTATATATACAGAGAATCAGAGGGGTGACCCCTAAGGAAGTACGTAGGCATTCTCCTTTAGGTTTATCAGATGAACTAGATCTTGGAGATAGAATATACGATCCAGATGATCTTTGGATGGGACAAAGTTCAGCGAGCGAAGAAGAATATTTTCAAGCTCTCGAACAAGATAAAAGGAAATGGAGAAGAGTAGGTACTAAAAAAGGAAAGTGGACTAGATAGTGGAAGGTTTAGGAAGTGCAATAGTGGGTTTATTTGGTATAGCTGCACTAGCTGCAGTCTATAAGACTTTTCAAGATGGTGGAAGGCCGACTAAATACGAACTACATGAAACCTTTAAGACCAAAACCGAAGCATCCAAAGAAGCAGCTAGAATGAGAGCTAAAGGAATTAAAGCTAGATTTACAAAATCTGGCAATAAATTTAATGTTTGGATTAGCGAAAAGACTTCAAATATGATGACTTGGCCTTATAACTAATGAATTACCAATTAAATTATAAAGGACCAGAATATTTAAGTAGTCTAAAAGGCGTTTGGGAAGATACTATACCGGAAGTAGGATCTCCAGGTTTCAAAAGAACTTTAGATAACATATTTGAAGAGGGTTCTTCATATCCATCAGCTAAAATTATCCAATCCATTTTCATTCTAAAAGCTTTAACAGGTAGAGAGAAAAAACGTCTATCTAGAATAACAAACAAACTTTGGGAAGAAGGAAAAATAGATCTAGACGAGGCTTCGCGTAGAGAGCTTCAGCAATATAAACTTGCTTATCCTATATTATCTTACGAACAGTTAAGAAGCAAAATTCCGGCTAGAGTAAGAACAATGAAAAAACAAGACTCTATAATGAAAACCGAAGAAGAGTTAATAGCTGAAGGTTACAGCTTAGTTTTTGAAGAACCATATCAGGGGATTGTAGATACTCGAGGTACTTGGAGAGATTCCGAGGGTTTTGGAGCTAGTAGAGAAAAGTATTTTGTAACTTCTTTACCTTGGGAGCAGACTCTAGAAGATCTAGTAGACGAAGAATACGTATTAGAGTTTTAATTTATGAGTACTTATAACGATAGCGGAAGAAGAATAGCTCCAGGTTCTGATCCTGAAGTTCTTGAACATATTTTTGAAATAAAACAAGAGATAGGGAAAGCTCGTCAGAAAGAAGCACGTAAAAATAATTCTTGGAAGTATAGACATACTGAGAAGGGAATAGATACACGAAAGAACTATAGAAAGAATACTGTTAAAGGTATTCAACATAGAATTAATACTCTCATAAACAGACGGGACGAACTTGCAGCAGCAAAAATGCTTAGCAGTCAAAAATACGATACCAGCGAGATGTTTTGGAACATTAAAGAACAGTTTCCAGAAATGTCTATAGAGGGTATCGTAAAAGTTATGAGTATGAGACCTAGTAAACTTAGAGGTCAAGAATCTATTTTAGACTTTTTAGATAGCTTAGGAGAAGTACAAGGTCCTGGAGCTGAATTCTATAACTATCCAGGAGGTAGCGATATCTAATGCCAGAAGAACTACCTGATCGAATAAGAGAGCGTATCTACGATCCAGATAAAGATGAAGCTGCTATAGCTCGTAGAAAAAAAGAAGAGCCTAAATCAGCTAATCCTAAAGGAACGCGAAGAGCAAGTATACCTGGTTATATGACTTTAGACTCGAAATTTCGAGATTATATCCATATAGCAGCTCTAAAATATATGTGGGAATATGATTCTGTTCCCGTAGTAGATGCTCGTACAGATGAAGATGATTGGAAAACTTTAGAGTGGTCTAACTTTAAAAAGATACTTATAAAGGAAATAGATGGTAGAGGATACAATCAAATTCAAAGAGAGCTTATAGACGATTATGAAGAGCTGACTGGATTACAAAAAAAGATATTATCTTTCATTCGAGTTTCTAGAGATGGTCTAATTAGTGGATATCGTGCAAGAATAGAAGAGCATAATAAACAACTTGAAAACCCTGAGAGAATCACTCAGTTACAAAGACGTAAGCCTGAAGGTTATTATACTAAAACTAGAAAACCCGGAGTTAGAGGAAGACCTACAGGGTCTTTTAAATCTCCCGAAGAAAGAAAAGCTGATAAAGAAAAAAGAGATAAATTCAAAGAGTCTATAGAAATAGAACAGGCTGCTGAAGCAGAAGTATCTCTTGATTTCTGGAGGCTGTCTACATTACCTCTAGAAGAGGACGGATTAGGCCTTGAGGAGCCAATGCTTCTCGAAGACTGGCAAGAAATGAAACTTGCAGAAATAAAAGAAAGACAGACTAGAGGAGAGTCTTCAGATGCTGCTTTAGAAGATTTACCTAGTTGGGCTAGAAGAGCTATACTAGAAAAAGGCCTTTCAGACTTATTAGTAGCAATAGAATCTGAAGAACCTGGTGAATTCAATGAAAACCTTTTTTCTATCGATATGAGTATAGAATCTGACGATAATGAAGAGGTCGAAATATAATGGTATCTCGTGATTACACTTTAAATACAAAACTAGTACAAGCATTGCAGAAGGATAGTCCTGATCATGTTTATCTACGTACAATCTACGGAACTACAGTAAGACTTAAAAAGTCAAAAGTTAGAGCATTTATTCGCACCTTACAAAAAATGAAAGCAGCAAGAGCATCTGGAATGGTAAACCAACCTTTCAGTTATAAGAGAATTATTATGAATGCTCCAGAATATGTATTAATAATACCTGCAATAGCTGCTGAGTATCCTGACTTAATAAACGATGAAATTATGGACTACTTTGATGAATGTTCTCAACATATAGAAGATGCTGCTGTATACTTACTAAGTGAAGCATATAAGAATAAATCGAGTACTAAAGAAGTTAAACCGAAACCTTTAGATACATCCGATGCTGAATAAACTAAAACTTAGAAAGATTAACGGTAAGCTATTTACTCCAAGATATATGGTTCCAGATAAGGAAGATATAGATATGTCTCGTCAAATAGAAGAAGAAATTTACTGTATTATTTGCACAAGCAGTAACATAACAGAACGTAACTGTAAAGTAATTTGCAACAACTGCGGGTACACAAGAGACTGTAGCGACCCCTATATTAAAGGAGAATAAGAAATGGAAATAACTAGTCAAGGTAATGAATTAAAGACAGCCCTTAGTACTCAAGAAAATCTTCCTGAGGATGGACAAAAAATCTTATCTGTATTACAAAATGCTGATCAAGGATCGTCTCCTGACGATTTAGCTTCTGTAATGGAAGATAAAGATGATTCGTTAGACTCCCAACAATGGGAAGAAGTAATAGAAGGTCTCAAAGATAGAAATCTCTTGGCCGATAGTGTCGGTTCTAGTTCTCTAGAAAATACTATGGGATCTATGGATCCTATAGGAGGCAGTGATACTCTGCAAGGTCATTCTGACGATGTAGGACATTTAATGTTACGTCCTCGAAATATGCAAAATGCCTCTAAAGACTGTACACGTTGCGGATCACACTTTACAGGTCAAAGAGCTTTATCAGATATAGATCTTTGTGTAGCTTGCGCTAGTCAAGATGCTGAATCTACATGGGGTGCAATGGATGATACAATCTCAAATATGGGTCTAACTATCGAGCCAGGAGAATTTAGTATCTAATGGCTGACTTTAGCAAACCGCCTGAAGGTGCTTTAGAAGTACTTTCGGCTGCCGCAGAGGTTATAACAGAAGCTACTGGCGGAGATACTGTTTATCTTTATGGTAGTGCAGGAAGATACTATAAAGGTATTTCAGACCCAGGAATTAGAACTGTAGGTAGAAATAAAAGAATAGAACCAGGAAGAAGGTTCTCAGCTACTAGTGACTTTGATATAGGAATACAAACTGCAGATCCTAGAGATACTCTAGCTATATTAAACGAGCTGATAGCTGAAGGTAGAATACCTAGATTTATTCCTAGAACTATAATACCTAAAGGCGATATCCGTACAATCCAAAATAAAGGAAATTGGCCTTCAGGACATATTGTATCCTATATAATCCATGACGGTCTATTACATGGAAGAGGTAAAGACCAATACATATTTGGAGATACCGAGGAATATAGAGTATAATGAATTTAAGCGAGTTATTTAAAATAGCATTGAAGAGCGGTGAGGATAAAGCTTTACTTAATAAGACTCTTAATCCTCTACGTAGAGCTGGAACTCAACACATTTTACGTCCTAGATACGGTATTCTAACCTTTGGAAGTCTGTTAAATGCCTCTGAAGAAGAACATAATAAGTGGCTTCAACTAAGAAGAGATATGGACCATGGTAAAATAGATGTCACAGTAGAAGACATACTTGAAGCATATCCTGACTACTTCGAAAGATTACGTATTAGAGAGTTCGGGCCAAAGAAAGAGGAATACTTTATGTATCTTCTAGAAAGATATTATCAGCCCTCTAAGGACATTTACGAAAGAAGAGATACCTACGGCGGAGAATACGATATCTAATGTACTTATCAGAATTAAAACAAATAGCTTTAGAAAATGGTGAGAATAAATCAACGGTAACAAGAACCCTTGATACACTTCGAAGAAGTAGTATTCAATACATACTTGAACCTAAATACAGTATAAGAAGATCTCACAATTTTCGACACGGTGGATTTTCAATACATCCAGATGATCACGAACTTTATAAAAACCTTAGAAGAGATATAGAGCTAGGAAAAGCTGACGTTACTATAGATGAAATACTTGAAGAATGGCCAGAACCCTACGATAGATTAAAACTTCATAACTTTGGACCTCAAGCAGAAGCATTTTTCATGTATCTCCTAGAAAAGTATTATCAACCCTCTAGAGACCCTTATGCAAGTAGAGATACTTGGGGATATGGAGAATACGATATCTAATGGCTGGTAAAGAAATCTGGGACTTCCAAACTACGAAAGAAGGGGCAGACCAAGTTGAATCTGGTGCGTACCCTAAACTAACAGATGAAGAAACAGTTTGGGAAGAAGTTAATATCCTAAAACACATACATGCTGGATGGTTTACCGAAGATATACTTAAAGAGCTAAACATGTCTTGGCAGAAAGATTATATACACTTTCGAAAACTAACCAGTCTTGGTTTAATAAAAACAAAAGAGCATTCTATGCCTTCAGCATTCAAAGATTTTGAGGTTCACTTTTAATGAATAACTATCAAATAACGCCTAAAGGCGAAGACTTTGTAGAGGAATTTTATTCTCATTGGCAAGGAGCAGGAGATCCAGCAATAGCTATTACTTTTCTTTGGTGGTTAAGAGAGGATGGAGATTTTCAAAAACATTTCCAAGAAGTCTTAGAAAGATCAGACGAACAAAAAGCTATACAAATGGTTCAATGGGCCGTAGACAAAGGATACCTTGCAACTCTTACACCAACACGTGCTCAGATTGAGTATCTGTCATACATTAATAGTCCTCGAGCAAGGCATAGAGATCAACAATATCGAGACTACATCAAGAATTCTACTAAAGCACAAAAACTCTTGCTCGATAAATCAGTGCGAGATATAAAGCCTGAATGAGATATTTCGAAGACAAAGCTATTGATCCTCCTAAGAGAAAAGAAGTTCCTATAAAGAAGGAATCTAAACTCTTTGTAAGTGCAAGAAGAGTACTTGCTCCCTTAATGAGACCTCTTATTGAGAGAGTACCTCTCTTTAGAATGCTTGTACTTAAGATGGTTAGCTCATCTCCTACTCAACAATTTAGAGGTTTGGAATACCAAGTACATCCTAAAGATTTAGGAGTTACTTTCGAATTAGCCTCTACTGGTAAATATGAAACATTAAGCTTAAACACTTTTCTTGATTCCATACAAATCGAAGACACAGTTATAGACGTTGGAGCTCATATAGGTTTGTATACAATTCCTTTATCTCAAAAAGTAGGTTACAGAGGTAAGGTAATAAGTTTTGAACCACATCCAGATAACTATGAATTATTAAAGAAGAATACTTCAACCCATAAATGTAGCAATGTTACCTTAATGAATGCAGCTCTTAGAAACTTCGAAGGTGAATCAGATCTTCTAGCTTCCGATTATAATACCGGAGATCACAGTTTCCACGGGCTAGGAAATAGAAAGTCTATCAAAGTACAATGTACTACCTTAGACAATGTTATTAGCCCAGGAGAAAAAGTTTCAGCTATAAAAATAGATGTACAAGGTGGCGAAGCAGAAACTATTCAAGGAATGAAAAGAGTACTTTCAGACAACCCAAGAATGACTATACTCTGGGAGCTATCACCTGAACAAATGGGTAAATTTGGATTCAGCCCTCTCGAATTTCTAAATTACTTACAATCAATAGGCTTTTACTCTAGTACAATAAATGAAGAATCTGGAGAGGTAGAACAAAGAGAACCTCAAGAGATTTTAGATAATTGTCCTAAGAGATCTTATGTTAATGTAATATCTAAAAGGTGGTTTTAGTTATGTCTAACAATCCTTTAGATTGGTCTCAAGATGAGCTAATAGAAAAAGTCAACGCACGAATAGATAGTCGTGTTATTTATGGTTATTATAACGTAACAGCTAGAGCTCCTTCTTCAGTATTACAATGGAGTAATGCTAGCGAAGAATGGTGGATAAATCAATTAATAGGACGCTTGAAGAAAGGTGAGTCAAGAGAACTAGATGCTAATCAGATTTTAGTTCCAGGTCTTTTAAGAGATATAAAAGAGATCATTCCCCACTTACAACCTTTACCTTTACACTCTTCTGGACCTAGAGGTGGATCTTACGAACATAAAGTAGATCTCGAAGAATGGAGAATTACTTAGATTCAGATTTATGATATTCTTTATTCCGAAATGATCCTAGTAGCATCAGATTAAAATAAGGTATTATTAAATAAATCAAACGCTCTAGCTAAAAATAAAAAGTTCGGAATGGTGGATGATTAAATTAGACGAAATACTTTACGATTACCAAAGAGAAGATTCGCAGTCAATGGTTGCAGATCCTTACAAGATGAACGGATCAGAAATGGGTACAGGTAAGACAGAGGTAGCAATAAAGACGGTGATGGATTCCGGAGCTAAGAAAGTATTAATAGTAGCTCCAGGCGGTATGATATTAGAATGGAGAGATCGTCTCTATAAATATGGTGAAGAAGATGTCGTACTACCTAAATCAGGGCAAGGATACAAATTAGATAAAGATCACTTCATGCATAAGTACCTTATAGTAAACTATGAGATGCTTAGAGTACCTCCTGTTAGAAGAGGTAGAAGAAAGAAGAATGCAGTTACTCCAAAAAACTATATCAACGTAATTGAAATACCTCGTTGGGATGCAATCATATTTGATGAAGCACATAGATTGAAAAATAGAGATGCTCAGCAGACTAGAGGAGCTGTGCAACTATTAGATTCTGACAGACCTAGAGTACATATGTTATCAGGAACTATGTTCCTTAACTATCCAAATGAACTATGGTCAATGTTAAATATGTTACACCCTGAAGATTATGATAGTTATGAAGACTTTGTATATCAGTATTGCATAACAATACCTTCACATTGGGGTCCTAGAATAATAGGAGCTAAAAAGAAGAATCTACCAGAACTGCGAGAACGCTTAGATAAGCTAATGATAAGAAGAGAGAAGGAAGATGTACTTAAAGATCTTCCTCCTAAAACTTATAGAGAAATACCTTTAGCTATGGACCCTAAGCAACAGAAAGTTTATAAAGATCTTGAAACAGACTTATGGGCATATTTAGAAACTGGAGAAAGTATTACAGCACCTAATGGTTTAGCTCTTACAATGAAACTGAGACAAGTATCTTTAGATCCTCAATTGTTAGGAGCCGAGATTCCTTCTCCCAAAACGAAAGCATTAAAAGAGTTAGTATCTGACATAGTAGATTCGGGAAAGAAAGTAGCTGTATTCTCTTGGTTTGCAAGCTATCTAGAAATACTAAGAAACGAATTCAAAGATTATAAAGTAGAACTTATATCAGGTCAGTCAGGTAAAGAAGAAGAGAGGCGAGAGTCTAGATTAAGATTTCAAGAAGGAGAATCCGAAATAATGTTAGGTTCTATATCTACAATGATAGGTATAGATCTTACAGCAGCGGATATATGTATCTTCACAGATAGATTTTGGGTACCCAATACTAATTTCCAAGCTGAAGATAGACTACACAGATTAGGTCAAAAAGGAAACGTCTTAGTTATTGATCTTGTAATGGAAAACTCTATAGATCAAGATATGAGAACAGTATTAAAACGAAAGAGTGCTGCATTCAACGAAACAATATCAATACAGAGAACTATAGAATTAATGCAAGAGAGACGGGGTTAAACTATGACACTTAAATCATTTTTTCAGGATGGGGGAATAGGCCGATCAATATTCCAAGGAGCAAAAAGTTTAAGTCAATCTTCAGCTACAGGAATATCTGCAGCCGCAGGTACTGTACAAGGAGCAGTAGCCCCAAGTAAAGCTAAACTTGAGTCTTTTTGGCCTACACAAAAGGGTCGTGAATATTTAGAAGAGCTAGAATCTTCAGGTCAGATTCAAGATCAAAATCATTGGGTCTTTCAATTATTAAGTGGTCAAGGTCAGACAACTCAATCATATCTTAATAAAATGATGAGTGAGCATAATTATAAGGGATCGAGAAACCAGTTAATAAAAAATGTAAACGAGATGTATAGTGCTGATTACATTACAGCAAATAGTCAACAAGAAGAAGAAGAAGTAGCATTTTAGATGTCCAAGAATTTAAAACATTTAGATAGGACACTGTCAAAGTTCTTTGATAAGATTGGAGTTCCTAGACTAGATCAATTCGACAAAAGCTTTAATCGTCAATGGCAAGGAGTAAAGAATTATAAAATAAAGGACACACGTTCTATAGAAGTATCTATGGCTTTCACGTTGGGTTTTGTCGTAGTTGTTATAGCATCTAGTATTGCATTAATGGCCTTAGATATACCTGATGCAGCTAAAGACGGACTCAGGCTAACTACTTTTATATGTGTCGTAGGTTTACTTTGCCTAGGTATAAATACTGCTTTCAAGAAAATTATAGGAGATAAATAACATGCCAAAAAAGAAAAGAGCTTCCTCTAAAAAGCCTTTTGGAAAAGTTCTCTGGGGGGCTAATAAAGTAAGTGATGGAATGGGTTTTTCCAAGAAGGGAAAGCTTCGAAAAGCCTTCTCAAGAGTTAAGTTCTAGAGTAGTTAAAGGTGGGTCTTAGGTAATACTGAGGCCCACCCTTATTGGAGTATATAATGGCAAGAAAAGCAAAAAGATCCGCAATAGATCCTCTAGGCAGTTATTTTGTACGCATTACAGTATCTGGACGTAATCTAGATGATGTCGATGACTGGTCCAAGAGTCTAACAGCATTCACCAACAATATAATAGTTCCTTACAACTCTGTAATGGGAATAGAAGACAAACAGGAACGAGATGCTGGATATGATATAAGTGAACGCGAAGGTCGGACAGTCTTAAGATTTATACTAGGTGTTTCCGCAGGTCCAAATCATTCAATATTTTCAAACTCATCTCAAGCTGAATTAAGTGCCAAAAGAATTGTTGAAACAGAAGCTTACGATGACCGTGGAAATTCTTCAGGTTCTGCTTTTTTAATGCCTCTAAAAATAGATGCTTGGGAAACAATGTTGCATACTTTTAGAGCTCAAAAATGGTGGACTTTCGGAAGTGAAAAGAAACCTGTAAAGCCAATAGTAACTTATATAGCTTCAAATGCTGCAGGTACTGACGAATGGTTCGACTATGCTCTTTCTGACCCGGGACTATTTGGTGCCGAGAAGGGTCCTCAACTTCTAACACAAGAACAGTTCGCGGCGATACAATTAGAACCTTATGGACTAGAACATCTTGGACCCGACTTTCGTAAATATGCTGCACCTCTAATAGAAGAAGAAATAAAGAGATTAGAAGACGACGGTACTACTGTAGTAGATCGTCCTTTTCGTAGAGTAGACCTTGAAACTTCAAAATTACCTGTAAGACTCAGACCTGACTTTATTAGTAAACTCATAGAAGGATATGAGAATCTACTCGATGATAAAGGTAAACTAAATGTAGAAGGAAAAAAGGTAGCTAGAGATCCTGAACAAGCACGTCCTTGGGAATATTTCGTAAGAGACCCTGAAAGATATCCTGAAGATCAAGGACGTATGTATTGGGACGTATTAGGATTACCTAGAGGAAGAGATTCTAAAGAATCTACAGACCCTGTAAAGTATCGTAAAGTTAGAACTGCTTGGACTAATTCTACAGAGTACGGAAAACAATATCATCTACAGTGGAACCGAGGTGAGTCTAATAAAAGAGTCCAGAACCTTTATGATACTTCTACAAAAGGTAGAGAAAGAAAACAAGCATATAAGGACTCTGAAGGTGGTAAAGAAGCATCAAAACTATATCAGAAGAGAAAGAGAGTAAGAGATAAGATATATAGAACTCTGTTTCAAGAAATACATCCCATAACAAATGAAACATGGACAGAACTACAAGTAGATTATTACATATGGGATAATTATGGTGATCATCTCTTAAGAGAACAATGGCTCAAAGGAGAAGACTTTTTCCTTTACGGGCCTGATGCTCAGAAGAAAGTAGGAAGATCTAGTATGCTAGGAAAGTGGGGTGCGCATACGAGACCCTCTAAAATATCTCCTGAAAGTTTAGATTACCACGATGGGTATACAAATCCAGAAATAAAAGTTGAAGAGTAGGAGAGAATAAATGGTTCACAAGTTAACTTCTAGCGTAACTAAGATAATGAATTTCGAATACGGTCATAGAATATTAAATCACCCTGGAAAGTGTAAAAGACTTCATGGACATTCAGGAAGGGTCGAATTCACTCTCTGGGGGGATGTAGATCCAGAAACAGGTATGGTAATTGATTTCGGAGATATCAATTCTACAGTAGGAGATTATTTAAAAAATACATTAGATCATAGAACGATTCTACAAGAGGGCGACTCTCTAATAGAAAATCTTCCATTCGAAGACATTATAACTATGAAAGGACCTCCGACAGCGGAAAATATTTCATTATTAATATTAAAGCAATCATCTCCCTTATTTCCTAACAAGCAAATAAAAGTACGTCTATGGGAAACAGAAGACTCTTTTGCAGAGTGCTCTTTGTGATTTTCCTAGACAATCCTATCATAGATTTAATAAAGCATAATCTTACTATCTACGGAGTAATTTCAAGAGATAAAGAACCTAGTACCGAAACAATTACGAGTTGGGCTTTTCTTAAAAAGCCAGTATATAGAATGACCTGCATTATATGTAATAAGAACTACTGGGGCAGATATAACCCCAAATATGAGTTGTGTGGGAGGTTCGACTGTTACAAGAAAAATAAAAATCTAGCATCAGATTAAAAACACCTAATAGATTTAAAAGCAATTATCAATTATAATAACTATAAGTTAAATTAAAGGAGGTCATTTTTCAATGACTACACGACGTTCACAGGAAACAGGAGACTCTGGACTTCCAGCTGACATTGATGCTCTATTGGAAAAACAGATCAAAGCTGAACAAACTCGTAAGGCTTATCAACAGCGTCCCGATGTCCAGGAAAAGCGTAAGGACTATCAGTCCAAGCAAAACGAGCAGCGTAAGATCGCTCGTGCAGCTATGAAAGGAGATATGGTAGCTTTGGCCGCAATGGGTTATGATGAAGCCACCGCTCAGGGTCTCGTAGACCGAGCCAAACAACTAGCTAGCTAGAAATTCTCCGGCTTCACCAACCCCACTCCTGCATTTGGGCGGCTTCTTTCTTATCTAGATTGAAGTCGCCTAAATGTTTATTAAGAGGATCATGGTACAAATAAAAGTTAAGATTACAGATAAAAAAGCAACAATACCAACTTACGCAACCTCGGGATCTTCAGGCTTCGACTTCTATTGTATAAACGAAACATTAATACCTCCGAATACTTGGAGAATGATAATTCCAGGATTCAATGTACAGGTACCTGAAGGCTACGAATTACAAATAAGATCAAGATCCGGAGTAGCAATAGATCACGGACTAATAGTACTCAATCAGCCAGGAACGGTTGATAGCGACTATCGAGGACCTTTAGGTATTGTTATTTGGAATATTACAAACATGGCTATGACTATAGAAGAAGGAACTAGAATAGCTCAAGGAGTAATTTGCCCTGTAGTTAGAGCTGAATTTGTGCTAGTAGACGAATTAACAAATACCGTTCGAGGAGAGGGAGGATTCGGTTCTACTGGTAAATCATGATAGGTTTTATAATCGGAATATTTACCTCTATACTAGTTGTTGCTATATGGAGATTTGTACTTCCTACAGCTTTAGTATTAGCAATTATTACAGGAGCAGTAATTTGTGATGCAGACACCATTTAATTCAGAAGAGGAAGAAGAAGAAGAAATAACAGAAGAAGAAATAACAGAGGTAATTGAAGAGGATACTGAAACAGAAGAATTTACGGTATCTAAGAGATATGTTAAAATTGGTTCTCTAGTACTCTTTATAGCCTTAATACTAGCAATAATAGCAACTTGTGCAGCTACTTCTGGAGGGTCAGAAAGTTCAGAAGTCGAAGAAGAAAATAATAAACAAGAAGAAAGCACTAATCATTATTTAGTAACTATGGCTCAATTAAGAGGGGTTCCTATACAAACCTTCAATCCTCAAGCTCCTATGATAGCAAACACTCTGGGAGAACTATTAAATCAGTTACCTCCCGAAGGTTGGGAAACATTTAGCTCCCAAACTCCTGACAACAGAGGTCTGGAGGTAGTTTACAAAAAAGAAAGCACAGAATATAAAGTTTGGATAAATACATATTCAGACAACACTACAGGGCGTCAAGAGTTATTAACAACTTTAAATACTTTAAAGAACAGCACTAAATCAATAGTAAGTGAAACCTCAGATATAGCAGGAGGAGGATTCTTAGTCAATAATGGACAGACCATTACTTATTGGTTTTATTATGAACCCAACATAGTTGTACGTGTAAGTTCAGATGTAAATCAAGGTGCAACTCTAATTAAAATTAAAGAGTGGGCTCATAGGGTAAATCATTCCATTTATGCAATACAAGATTAAGGCTGATAGATGAAAAAGATTATATACGGATTTTACGTTCTGTGGTTAGGTCTACAGGTAAAGACAATAAGAAAGAAAGACCTAAACTTTCAAATGAAGTTTCTACAATCTGCAATGAAATATACTTCAATGATGCTCATTCTGATTTTTGCATTAGCAGCTTGTACAAATCCTGGAAGTGCATTAACAGTTGGTGATGGTTCAGAAAGCTCAGAAGAAAAATCAGTACACACTCCAGGTAATTGGAAATCAGGACTTTTTACACCTACACCAGAACCTACTATTACAACAGAAAATTCTCCCGTAACTGTAAGCAGTCCTGCAAGAGTACAGGAAGGATTAACTTTAATAAATTACAATTTTGAATATCCAGACCTTTCTTGTGCTCATGCTGCGTGTCCCGGTACTAGCGCTAAAGAATTTACGTCATTAACAACGAGCCAATTTCCAGGTTGGGATGTTTCTAAAGGATCTATAACAATATATGCACAGCCAGGAGTAGTAGGTCAATGGGCTCAGATACAGAATGGCGAAATAACTCAAAACATAGGAGTAAGAAAGCTATCTAAATATAAAGTAAATATTAATAAAGCTGTAGGTACCTCATGTAACATTCCTGGAGAAATTATTTTAAAATGGGGAGAACAAGAGCCTAGAGCAATTGCAGTAAGTGGAGTAGACTGGACTAAATTAGAAACTACTTATGATAACCAACAAGAAGAAAAGATAACTTTTGGAATAGAAGCAATAAATACTCAATGTCCCATACTTATTAAAGATATATCCATAGTACTAATAGGAGATGTAGAACCTATTAAAGAAAAGACTCAAGCTGAGATTTTAGACGATAACTTTTTAATACCAAATGGAGACTTCGAAAGTCCTGAAGTATTAAATCCTAAGAGATTAGCATCTCTACCTAATTGGGCTTTAAATTCAGAGCCCGAAAAATTTCCCGTAATAGTTAGAGAAGGAGATAATCAATATATAAAATTATACGGTCCTATAGGTCAAGACTTAGAATCAGTCTCAGGCTCAGTTTATAACCTATCTATAACCATCAGAAAACCAAATTCAGAAGGATCTAACTGTAAGGTAGTATATTCTATAAACGAAATAGAGAACCGTCTAGAAGACGACGTAACAACCATAGAGTCAGAATCTATAAACTGGGAAATTAGAAATCAAGTAATAGAAATAGATTCAGGAACTTCATCGTTATCTTTAGAATCTCAACCTGGTTTCTTCTGCGATATAGATAACGTAAAATTCACTTACCTAAGAGATATTAATAATCAAATAGTAGTACCTACTCCAGTACCCGAAGCAACAGGTCAAGATACTACATCTATTCTACCTACTCCTACTCCCACTCCTACTCCCACTCCAGCTCCCCAAGTTCAGGTAACTATAACTCCTACACCTACACCCGTTCCTCAAGTAACTATAACACCCACCCCTTCTTCCAAATATCAAACTGAAGGAAGTAACTTAGTAACCGAAACCAAAATGACCTTTAGTACAGGCCCTACAGTATACTCAGGAAAAGTCAACTTTACAGGAACGGTATTAAATAAAGTAGAACCTACAATGATTCAAGTGTGGGCCTTATCCGGAGACAGTGGAGCTATGATATCTGATACTACTTATAAACCTGAAGAATGTAGTACCGAGAAACCCATAACTTTCTTCAGAAAATCATTAGCTACAGGAAGTGTTTACAGTAATACTTCAATAGAAGTAGATTGGAATTATTGCATTAATGGATCAACAACTACATCTAAACTTACAGTACCTTATCAGAATGCAACTACTTGGACGTATAATACAACTAGTGGAGTCTTTACATTTGAGGGGGATAAAACTGTGGGGCTTACAAACGAATGGCCTTCACAACCAGGAACTAGCTCTTATGTAATCACAGTTCTTGATTCTGAAGGCCTCGTTATAAGAACTGAGGAAGTCAGATAGTTTATTGCTTAATGAGTGCTCTCATTTATTATTCTCTTTAAGGAGTTTTAAAACCCTGATTGTTTCTTGCGATCTAACACCAATATTACGTACTCCAAAGTATCTTCCAAAACAGCTTCTACCGCAGAAGATAAAAGTTTGACCCCTCCTCAGATTGGTAGCATGTAACTTCTCTCTTCTTTTAAAGTCATTATCACAGCTCATACATTTAAGATAAATATATTTAGAAGCTGCATAGCACTCTCTAGAACAGAACCTTCTATTTCGCCTACTATAACTAGTGCATTCTGTTTTACAGTACTCACAAATTAGAGGAGGGATAACTCCTACTTTAGAAGGAAGACCTATTTTATTTAAGATCTGACGTACTGCCTCTCTAGTAATACCTATTTCTCTTGCTATGCTTGCAGCTTTCATTTCAGGATAACGTCTACGTAAAAGAACAACTTGCCATTGTCTATCTGTATAATCCTGATCTAACATTTAAAACTCCTAACTTTCTGATTCCTCACCTGGATCAATAGTTGTCATTATGGTAACTTTATTGTCACAACGATAACAGATATAAAAATCTCCTACTTCACCAATATACCCTTGAGCAGAAAAGGGTCCTCCGCTTCTCTTCATTACAATAGGAGCATTATCAGTTTCAGGATTATAACACTTTTCACAGCAAACTTCAAATCTTATTGCAACTGAATAGTTCATACATTAACCTCCTTCTTGCAACTTTTTAAGTTCTTCTTTGATATCGGGATACTTTTCTAAAGCTTCAGCTAATATAGATTGAGCATCTTCCTCACATCCTTGACAGTCAAAACCAATAACAGTACCTAAGACTTCCATTCCATTTTTTTCATGAACACACTTAACACTTTGTTCGGACATATTAACCTCCTTCTATTTCAGACTGTAGATCCTTCACAACTCTACGAGATAAATGAGTCTTACAACACGCAGTTAGAACTATATTTCCGTAGTTCCATCTAGTATTACATTTTATATTACATCCGGGAAATATGCATAGCCTCAAATCTCCTTCAACATCTATAAACTTGGTAATCTCATTTACATTAGGCATACGTTCTATTCACTTTCCTTATATGAACGCTAAGACATTTAGGACATCTTTCCTCGCAAAGAGAACAGTATGTCATACTACAATCAGCACAAGTACCGACCTTCTCGATATGAGGTTTAATTCCTGCTTTCATTTAATCATCTCCCTCTAAACCAAATATTTTATTATTTCTACGTTAATACGCAGATCAGGAGAGCTATTCACACTAGCTCCCCGACATCTACCTATTAATATTCTGCGGAGGGGTAAGCCTTCCAATAATTACCTTCTGGAAGAAACTCTCTCCAACCTGAATATACAGCGTTTAAATTATCACCGTTAATTCCGGGAATAGAAGTATTAGGACCCACTTCATCTTCCTCGTTCCTACCTAACGCGCAAGACAAACAAGAACGATGATATACATTATTTTCTGTATCTTCGTGTTGTAAAACTCCGTCGACATCGCGAACAACTTTCAGTAATTGGATTTCAATAACTAGACTTCCCACATCCAATACATTACCGCAAGACCAACATTCATCAGGAACTATTTCTGTTTCGGTTGTCAAGATACTACTCCTTAGATTTACACTAATCATTAAAGACCCTAGTCAGAATTTCGTTTTTGTAATCCATATAATCTACGTATACAATACGAGTATCGAGATCACAACGAATATTTACCATACCTCCTAAATCACATTTCTTAGGCCATTCTCCGGGTTTCCACCCCAAGACACTAGCCTCTTTATGCTGGTCTACTTGATCTACAGTAAACGTACAAAAACCATCTTTAATTTCTGTCGCCATTAACCACCTCTTTATCTTCTGGATTTTTAATAAATATACACGGATCTTCGCATCGAATACAGAACCCCGAAGGTCCTCCAAACTTAACACTACTCATATCTAACTCACCATAAGGTTCTGCATAACAGCATTCAGATAACCATTCAGTTTGCTCCATTAAGAATTTCCTAGTTCATTTGAAGCATCCCAAATTCGATCTTGTTCATCTTCATCCATATCTATATTTACTGAATTCATCCAACGAGAAGGATTATGCTCGATCATCATTGGAACTACCATTAAGTTTCTTACATTCGATTTACATAGATCCGATAACTTAACAGTAGTTTCCCAACGAAGAGCATTGTCCATCTTTCCAAATGCTTCTTCAATTTCCGGCATTCCAACCTTGAAAGAACAGCAACCATTTTCGCACCACATTAACAGATCATTTTCACGATGAGAATCAGTTATGCTTCCTTTTTCTTCTAAATAACATAAAGGACATCCATCTTCACATTCAATTTTTCTATTGTCAGGGAAAAACATTTCCATTAGTACAGTTCTCCTTCTATCCAAGATCGACGATCTAAAACTATCGGACGTATTGACATCAGGTGAAAGTAAGCTTGATCCATAGTCATTCCATGAATATCTTCTAAATACTTAGCAATAACTAAAGCGCTTCGTTCCATACCCATTCTACAATTAACAGATACGTTAATACCATCTCGAACTCTTTGATCAATTTCTCCAACCGCTTTATCTATCGCAAGCATAGAAATCATACTATACGGTTGAATATTGAACTCTAAATCCGCATTTAATTTTCCTTCAAACTCTCCTGCAGTATTGATTATAAACATACCCTTTTCATGAGCTTCTTCAACACCGTCGAAAGCTGTAAGATATACCTCTCCGACTCTAGAACAATCCTGATAAGCGGCCCAAACATTATTGTTTGAAACTAAACTCAAAGTCTTCGGATCGAACTCCTTAACATCTCTCAACTGTTGAAAGATTTTCGAATCTTCAGATAAGTCTTCAATCAGAGCATATAGAATTTCCGTAGATGGTACTTCCGAGTGATAAGTCTCATTATACATTTGAAGGAATCCTATTAGCTAAATCATCACGCAGATACAACTCTCCTTGAGTATCAAAGAGTCCTTCTGGTTCTGAAGCTATGAAATCTGCTAACTCTCCAAATTCAATACCTGCATCATTAAGATCTATTAAACTAGCTTCACCCTCTATAAGGTTCTTAATAGAGCTACTGAAATAAGTTCCCGCTTGACTAGCTAAACCCAACCATTGAGCTACTTCCCTAGGTAAAATAGATTCTTGGATATCTTCGTCTTTACCGTTATCCATATAACCTACTAGTTTACCATCGGTACCTTCTAATGTAAAAGGAGTACCCCACCTATCACTTTTTCCTTCACTTATTAGAAACTTATTATAGATATCGCATGCTACACCTAAACAACAATAAGTAACTTGAGTACCTTTAGGATCCTCAAATACTTTAGACAGTGCTCCAGTAGTCTGAATATATTTCCCAGACTGTAAAGCTTTAACCCAAACTTCAGCGTTCTTATTCATTATAACGGTACTCCAGTATGTCGTATTCCATCTACCACTAAAGTAATTCCTTTATCTAGATCTAATGCTCCATTCCATTGAGGAGATCCTATACGTTGACAGTAATACATTCGTTTAGAGAAACATTGTTGACAGATCCAATTGATCCCTACGCCCTTGCTAACGTACTGACACAAATAGAATTTCTTCGCTCCCTCATGCCCACACATTATCGGAATTCCTTTAATCAAGATATATACCCCTTATTTCGATAATCTTCATAACGATTTAACAATGCTCGAACCTGTTTCGCATTCTTAATCGGTACTCCAAGAACCAGAGATATTTTCTCTCTATTTCGAACTCTGTCTTCCGTTAACGTTAAATGATCGTTCAAATCCCATACGTGATGTTTATATTTCCATTTCGACGGTTTCACTTAGTAATCACCTCTAACTACCTTTAACTTTTCCATTACCTAGATAATGATCCCTCCCTCCTCCCTATCTTCATTAGCTAGATACCTTAAACATCTTGAGATCCGGGACCTGTTTATTCTTAATTTGACTCAAGAAAGCCACAGCCTCGTCTCTCGTGATTTGC
>Ga0255050_10000005_pt1 | contig 71712 bp, 57 predicted proteins | sample JV7_2_5_MG_FD_181714 | JGI IMG/M metagenome (GOLD analysis project Ga0255050, IMG submission 181714) | Seawater microbial communities from Jervis Inlet, British Columbia, Canada - JV7_2_5 | ecosystem: Environmental > Aquatic > Marine > Inlet | place: Canada: British Columbia | collected 2016-10-06
TCTTCTATTTCCATATCCTTCAACTTGACCTGCTGTTCCATTGTATTGTAAAGCTTCTTCAATTCTTCCAATTCCATCTTGCAAGTAAGAATCTCAATGGAAGTATCATCAATTTTTCCAAAGTTAGTATCAGCGATACCCTGCCAGCGTTTTTGTTCGCTTTTGGCCTTAGTGACAACTCCGATCCACGCAATAGAAGCTATTGCGAGTCCTCCTAAAAAGAATATGCCTGGGAGCATCAAGAATTCAAAGAAGTAGTTCATATCTCTTCATCATGATTAGTCACTGCCCTGGCCCCCATAAATACAGCGTAATAGCACTATTTACCAAAGTCCAGCTAAAAACATTCTTACTAAACAAACCCGTTACCCTATCCATTCGCCCAGTAGATTTAAGGATTTATTGAATTAGACGTACTTCCGCTTAGGGCTGTGAGTTCAATCGGTCGACGCAACACCCCATCTTTTTATTTAAAGATTATAAGTGTTGCATCGACCATTTGAACCCGCCGCACTTAGCGGTAGTTGAGCGACGAAATCTGAAGGTCAGCTTTTGCAGATTGATCGGTTGCCAACACGTAGTGCGGGGTAATACTCCTGCTGTATATAATTGCTGGACAGCGATATGGATAACACCCTGCGGGGGCATCATGCGATTTCATCATCAATCCTTAAAAGTTATCTTACTGATCGGAATTACCACATGGCTAGGTGCCTGCGGTAATAGCGGTGGGGAAAATCTCAGCCAAGCTGAGGCCATCGCCCGGCCGCCACGGCCTACTACCCGGAGGAGGTAGAGTTGATCAATTTCGGTTCCGTCGCCGTCCCCGGCATCTTGGAGGGGTCCCGCCGGAACTACTAGACGGGACCAATCGCTGATAATTAGTCACTCGGTCGATTCAGACGAGCGGCGCTCTAATTCGGTTTTAGCGATGACGGGTAGCTTCAAAGGGACTGTGCGTATCCGGCTATTGTTGGAACGTTATACCTGTTCCAGTTAATCGTATTCGAGTTGTTTTGCTTTTCCGCTTTTTGCGCCCGTGGAGTATTTTTGCCTGGCAATTATTGTTTGTGCATGATCCCCAGAATATCAAAGTTACTCACTAAGATGATCTATATCAAAAGAATGTAATTTAGGAGCCTGTAGAATTGTTACAAAGCATCACAGGTAGCCTTTTTCACACCTATGATTTGGTGGGTACAGATATGACAGCCCGTATACCTCGTACTTTGATAATAGTGGCAGTTTCTTTTCTTAGTGCAAGTTGCAGCCTTCCAGTCAGCTTTAATAAAGATATTAAACCCATCCTGGTAGCCAATTGTTTGAAATGCCACGATGGAAGCGGCGAAGGCTTAGTTACTAGTGGATTTAGCGTGTTGACCTATGACAGCGTTATGAAAGGAACCAAGTATGGTCCGGTTGTTGTACCTGGTAGCGCCATATCCAGCACGTTATTCCTCCTCGTCTCTCACCAGGTTAATCCCAAGATTCAAATGCCACCACATCATGGTGAAGCGCTGTCCGAGGGGCGATCAGAACCGCTTACTCCGAGACAAATTGAATACATCGAAAAGTGGATTGACCAGGGAGCGAAGAATAACTAAGGAATTCAAACCTCAGGGTAATACAAGGTGGAAAATACATAAGAACTAAAGTGGTTCCTACCATAAATCAAAGACCCCATTCACTTGACCATAGTGATACATAGGTTGTTCTGGCCAATGCCTACTTACTGATCTTGCTTCGTTTCAGCGGACTGTTTCATAAAGACCGGTGGACTTCCCCCGAACCGACGGACACTCGTTGTAAATTGACTTGCTGTAGGATATCGATGTTTCCAGTCATTACTAAAAACAATCCCATTTATGGCTCGTCGAAATAATCACGATATACCGTGATTTATTTGCAGTGTAGATCGTTAGTTTAAATTCTGTTGCTTAAAATTCTTTAATGATGTACATCATCCTGGTTTCGGCTAGGTGGACTCTAAATAAATTTTTTCCTTTTATTAAGATCCCGATCATTACGGTGTTATTTTAGGCAGTTCGTTTGAAAGAATATCGAGATTAGGAAGCATTATGATTTCTATGCGACGGTTGAACTGCCGGCCTTCTTCAGTTTCATTATCAGCTCTTGGGCGGAATTCACCAAATCCGGCGGCAGAAATATTCTCAGGAACAACATCCATATCTGTCAGTAGATGGATGACTGTGAGTGCCCGGGAAGTGGATAGTTCCCAGTTACTGGGAAACCGTGCACTTTTAATTGGCTTATTGTCAGTATGCCCTTCAATCTGAAAACGCCTGTCAGAAAATTGGCTAAGTACCGAAGCGATTTGAGTCAGGGCCTCCTCGCCCTCGGGGTTTAATTTAGCGCTACCACTTTTGAACAGGACATTATTAGGGAGGTTGATGACAATTCGACCTTGTTCAATGCTGACAGTTAATTGACCGCCGTCAATCATGGTTTTCAAGCGCTCAACAAATTTCTCATATATTTGATTACGACGATTGGTTTCATTCTCAATACTACGTAGTGTAGCCATTTGTACTTGTGATTCTGAGAGCTCCTCCTGAAGATTCTGTTTTCTAGATTCAAGTTTCATTAACTCATTCGTAGCTGTCACAATTTGCTTTCTGGCGGATTCTAATTCCTGTTCTGTTTTCTTTATTTGTTGTTGATTACTTTTGATTTCCTCTTGAGCCATCGCATTCTGCATCTTGGCGGTATCTAGTGCTTTCTCAGTTTGTTCAATTTGCTGTTGATTACGGTTGATTTCTTCCTGAGCGCTTCCTAAGGATTCGCGCATTGTATCCATTTCAGCAAGTGTCGCTTCGTGTTTACCGCTGGATACACAGGCAGATAATAGTATTAACGGGATAATATGGACGGTTAGTTTGCTAAATCTCAAGATGACTCCGTGGTGCTGTGTTGATCTACAAAATACTTATGCAAATTACACCCTATTCTAAAATTCCTGTTAGTAAATTTCCCGTAGCTTCGAGGCATCTTAATTATCGCTAAACTTGCTATCCAGGTGGCTTAGTACGGAGTTTGATATATTCACCACGTAGATTGAAGTAAATATGCCACATTCCTAAAGGCCAGCAAAAAAATAGTCCGCTACCTTTTTCATTTTTATCCTGTTTATCATTGAAATATTGAATAGCCGAACGTCTCTTTTGGGCGCTATGGTCTTGTTCTGAATTGGTGGACACCTGGAATAGGCGCGTAGAGCGCCAGGAGGTGTCAGATGACGAAACCGAAGCGATATAATCGTTATAGCTCGGAGTTCAAACGAGAAGCGATACGAAAATATGCCCTATAAACCCATGTTCCGGATCAGGCAGCGGTGTTTTAAAAGATCCAGGTGCCGGGCCTAACCGCTGAAACACAGGGTTCAATCTGTGATAATATTTGCGCACTTTTATCTTATTCGGATTACCAATGGCAAAGCATCGTTCATCAGGCGCTCAAGCTGTTATCTTGCATGCCGACATTGCCGACTCGACCGAGCTGGTTCAGCAAGATAAGCGACTGGCATACCAACGCATCCAGGATAGCTTCGGGCGCTTCAGCAACGCCATCGAAAAACACTATGGACATGTGCTTGAGATAAGCGGTGATCTCCTGTTGGCCGAATTCGGGCATGCTGCCGACGCTGTATCGGCTTCGCTTGCATTCCAGCTCGACCAGGCCGCTTACAATGAACGACTTCGGGACGATCCCCGACCGACCATCCGGGTGGGCATTGCGATGGGTGAAATTATTATGGCCGATAATACGATAACGGGTTGGGGTGTGGTGCAAGCCCAGCGTGTCGAACAACTGGCGCATCCAGGTGGTGTTTATATTACCTCGGAAATTAAGCAGGCGCTTGTGGAAAGCTTGCCGGTTGATTTTGAGGTCCTCGGTGAGAATACCTTGAGGAACTTTGATTACCCGGATACGCAAAGTGTTTATCGCGTTCAGTTGAAACCGGGTGAATTGGTTCCGCCCCCGGATGAAAGCATTCGACGCGAGGCGCCCAATAGTACGCAAAAGCTGATGGTAGCGGTTATCGCAGCTACCTTAATCATCATAGGTGGCGCAGCATACTGGTTAAAATTTTAAGCCTGGTTCGCTTAAACTAGTCCGTTAGTTCAGCGCTGTGCGTTTGTATCACGGACAAAAACGCCTCACCAAATCGACTCAACTTGGTATCACCCACTCCATTTATATTTGCCATTTCTGCCAGGTTATCCGGCTGTTCGGTAACCATTTCGAGCAGAGTTTTATCATGAAATATAACAAAAGGTGGTACGCTATTTTCATCGGCGAGATCCTTCCGCAAAGCGCGTAGTGCGTCAAACAGGGGCTGGTCGCTGGCATCGAGCGGTACTTTCTCGGCGCGCACACGAGTTTTTTTGCTAGCCCGGGTTACTTCGCGCAACATCAGGCTTTCTTCGCCACTTAAAAGTGGTTTCGCGCGTGGTGTCAGGCGCAGCCCGCCATACTGGTCTATATCGCTTTCCAGGTAGGCATAGACCAGCAGTTGTCGAAACAGGCTACGCCACTGGTTGACCGATAAATCAGCACCGATATTCCAGGTGCTGATCTGATCGTGCCGGTTGCGTAAAATACGCTCCTGGGATTTGCCCATCAATACGTCGATAATATAATTTACCCCGAATCTCTGTCCGGTCCGGTAGACGCAGGATAGCGCCTTGCGCGCCGCTTCGGTCGCATTCCAGGTAGGCGGCGGTTCGAGGCAGTTGTCGCAGTGACCACAGGGTTGTTCGAGTAATTCGTCGAAATATTCGAGCAGGGTTTGGCGCCGGCAGGTAATTTGCTCGCAAAGACCCAGCATCGATTCAAGCTTGTGGTGCAGACTTCGCTTGAAAGTTTCGTTAGCGTTGCTCTGTTGGTTCATCTGGCGCAGGCTGATGACGTCTTGCAGGCCATAAGCGAGCCAGGCATTGGCAGCCAGTCCGTCGCGCCCGGCACGACCGGTTTCCTGGTAATATGCCTCGATAGTTTTAGGCAGAGTCAGGTGCGCTACGAATCGTACATCGGGCTTGTCTATGCCCATGCCGAACGCAATGGTGGCGACAATAATCACGCCTTCCTCGGCCAGGAATCGTTGCTGGTGTCGTGCGCGTGACTCGGCATCCATACCAGCGTGATAAGGCAGGGCAGTTCGACCCTTGTGCGATAACCAGCCGGCCACCGTATCTACCTGTTTGCGTGACAGGCAGTAAACGATACCGGCATCTTCGGCATGATGTGTCTGCAAAAATTGCCAGAGCCTGTCCCGGTTGTTTTGCCCCTCGCTGATGCGGTAAAAAATATTCGGCCGATCAAAACTGTGAACGAATACTCGTGCTGACTGCAGGTTCAATTGCTGCACGATCTCTTCGCGCGTGCGCTTGTCCGCGGTGGCGGTCAGTGCGATGCGTGGTACCTGTGGAAAGGCCTCATGCAACAACTGCAATTGCAGGTAGTCACTGCGAAAATCGTGACCCCATTGCGACACACAGTGGGCTTCGTCGATCGCAAACAGGGCGATGGTCGAGCGTTCAAGCAGGCTTAGAAATTCCACCGTGTTGAGGCGTTCGGGGGCAACATAGAGCAGATCGAGCTCGTTGTTGAGTAATTGCTGCTCGACTTGCCGGCGAACTTCGGCGGTTTGCGTCGAGTTAATATACGAGGCGCGAATCCCGAGGGTATTTAATGCAATGACCTGGTCTTGCATCAATGCGATTAATGGTGATATGACGATGCCGACACCGTCGCGAAGCAGCGATGGAATCTGGTAGCAAACCGACTTACCACCACCGGTGGGCATCAGCACCAGCGCATCGTTTCCATCGATTAATGTCTGTACTATTTCGGCCTGCTGGAAGCGAAACTGTTCGAACCCGTATTTGGCTTTGAGTAATTCGAGCGCCTGATTCGAGGACCCTGCGCCGGTTGAATTACCCCTGGTTTTTTGCATTGCTATCCTGCATCTCTAAGGCACCTGGCAATTTGGATTGCGATTCAGCGAGCGAGTCCGAGACTATTTCACCCAGCGTGGTCATCGCCTGTTGATTGGTCTCGTTCCACGGAAATCCACAGTTGATGCGCAGGTAATTTTTGAATTGTCGCGTTGCGGAAAATAATATTCCTGGTGTGACACCGATGTTTTTCTGTAGCGCGCGGTTAAATATATCGATGCTATTACAACCGGACGGCATTTCGACCCAGACAACATTACCGCCCTGCGGGTTGGAAATACAGGTGCCGTCGGGGAAACTCCTGGCGATCATGAACCGACCCTTTTCGACCTGTTCACGCATGTTCATGCGCAGTCGTACCAGGTGCCTGTCGTACTGCCCGCTGGCGAGAAATTCGGCCATTGCCATCTGGTTAATCGATGATGTGGCTGAAAAGGTCGCCTGTTTCAACTCCACTACCTTTTTCCGGTATCTTCCTGCCAACACCCAGCCTATCCGGTAACCGGGAGCCAGGGATTTGGAAAACGATGAGCAACTGATTACCAGGTTATTCAAATCGTAGGATTTAGCTGCACGTGGCCTTTTATCGCCAAAGTAAATACTGCCGTAAACATCATCTTCTATTAATGGCACATCACGCTCGGCCAGCATATTGACCAGTTCACGCTTGTTCTCCTCGGGCATCAGGCAGCCGAGAGGATTGCTGAAATTTGGCGAGGCCAGCACGGCCTTGATATCCATGGTGTCAAAAGCATCGGCCAGCGCTTCCAGCACAATTCCGGTCTCGGGGTCGGTTTCGATCTCGAGCGCCAGCATGCCCATCTTTTCAATCAGGCGCAGTACCGCGAAGTAGGTGGGGGACTCGACTGCGATTATGTCTCCGCGCTTGGCGACCGTTTGCAGGCTTAGCGATAAGGCTTCGGTCGCGCCCGAAGTGATAATGACATCATCAGGTGACACGCGTGTACTGATATTCATGTATTGCTGAGCAATCTGTTCACGTAATTTTCGATTACCGGGTGGAAAGCTGTAATCCATGCATTTCTCTGGATATCGACTTATAATGCTGCGCGTGGTGCGGGTGAGCGATTTGACCGGCATAAACTCCATCGATGGCTTGGCCTCGCCAAATGGAACTATGCGCGGGTTACTGGCATTAACGAAAATTTCCTCGAATAACTCACCAAACCTGACTTTTTTCGGCTGACCCTGGGGGGAAACCGATTTGGGTATATTGTTAATCTGATTCACCATCGAATTGATGAAGAATCCCGACTGCGGCTTGGCCTTTAAAATTCCCTGGTCTTCAAGGCTTAAATAAGACTGGGAAATGGTAGAAATACTAACGCCAAGCTCTCTGCTGAGCTTGCGCAGAGAGGGGGCTTTATCACCCGGTTTAAGCTGGCCTTTTTCGATTAAATCAGTGATATAGCGCGATACCTGGTCGTATTTAAAGGTATCACCCCTGGAAAATACCGAAACTGTCATGGTTTTAGTTAACTGTATTGCTAAGATTTTGTGAAATTTGTAACTGTTATTGTAACAGTTTAATCCCTATTATTGCATGGTGGCCTGATTAACTCAGGCTATGAAGTTAAAACCCCCTCCTCCTCCTCAGGTTTTGACTTATTATTTACCCACCGGTTCGAAAGAGCAGGTGGGTTTTTTTTGCCCGCGATCTGGTCGGCAACAATAAAGATTGATATTACTTTTCAGACGTAACTTTTTTCGGTTTGATATTCTTCGGCGCCGACTTTTTCGCCTTGCCCTTTAATTTCTGTTTTTTCGATTTCTTCCTGACCCGGGTACCTTCCCTGGTTTTGTCTTTGCCACGCATATCCGGGGATCTGGATTTTCGTTCGCTGCGCGATCGAGAAATTTGCAGCTGTTGTCCCGCTACCCAGACAGTTTTCAACTGTTTGAACAATTCTCTGGGCATATCCTCGGGCAAATCAACCAGGCTGAAATCGTCGTGAATATCGATGCGCCCGATATACTGGCTATCGATGCCAGCTTCATTGGCGATTGCACCGACTATATTGGCGGGTTTAACCTCGTGTTTGTAACCGACCTCGATACGGTAACGCTGCATGCCTTTTTCGGGTGGTGCTTCTTTTCTCGAGGCACGCTCGGGTTTGATCGCAAACTGTTTCTTAGGGCGCGACTGATCATCCTTGTTCCAGTCGGCATCGCCGCCTCGTGTCGGTCCTGTCGCATATAGAAGTGGCGTGTCGCCCTGTGCAAGGCGAGCGAGTGCCGATGCAATTTCGAGTACCGGGACCTTGTGTTCCTGGTGGTATTGATCGATCAACTGGGCGAAAAGGCCCGACTCTCCGGATTCGAGAGTATCGGTAATGCGCTGTTTGAAACGTGCGATGCGTTTGTCATTGATCATTGCATTTGAGGGCTGTTGCATTATTTGGATCGAGCTTTTGGTCGCTTTTTCGAGTGCATGCAGCATGCGTTTTTCACGTGGCGCTACAAACAGGATGGCATCGCCATGTCGACCGGCGCGACCGGTACGACCGATCCGGTGGATGTAGGTTTCGGTATCATAGGGGATGTCGTAGTTAATCACGTGACTAATACGTTCTACGTCTAGACCGCGCGCGGCAACATCGGTAGCTACCAGGATATCCAGCTTGCCTTTCTTTAGCTGCTGTATAGTACGCTCTCGCTGGGCCTGGGGTATATCACCATTGATCGGTGACGAGGCATAACCGCGGGCTTCGAGTTTTTCTGAAAGCTCCAGCGTAGCGGTTTTGGTCCTCACGAAAATGAGCATCGCTTCGAAAGCTTCAACTTCAAGAATACGAGTTAAGGCTTCCAGTTTCTGCCTACCACTCACTGGCCAGAAGCGCTGACGTATGGTATCGGTGGTGGCAGTTTTGAGCTTGATCGTTATTTCGGTGGGTTTTTTCAAGTGACGCGAGGCAATTCGCCTGATCTGCGCGGGCATCGTGGCCGAGAACAGCGCAATTTGTCGCTTTGGCGGTGTTTGTTCAAGAATCCACTCGACGTCGTCGATAAAACCCATGCGTAGCATTTCATCGGCTTCGTCGAGCACCAGCGTGCTGATATTGCCCAGTTTCAGATTGCCGCGCCTAATATGATCCATCACCCGCCCCGGTGTGCCAACCGCCACGTGGATTCCGCGTTCCAAAGCACGGGTCTGGGTGCGATAATCCTGACCGCCATAAATCGGCAGGACGTGGAATCCCTTTATATGAGTGGCGTATTTTTGAAACGCCTCGGCGACCTGAATCGCCAGCTCGCGGGTAGGTGCCAGCACCAGTACCTGTGGAAGTTTTTGTTTTAATTCGAGAGTCGATAAAATTGGCAACGCGAAAGCTGCGGTTTTACCGGTGCCGGTCTGCGCCTGACCAATAATATCCTTAGCTTCCAGCATCAGGGGAATCGTTTGCGCCTGGATCGGTGAAGGAATTTCATAGCCGACATCATCCAGCACCTTAAGCACGGGTTTGCTCAGCGCTAGTTGATTAAACGCGGTAACCGGATGGGTTGTCATAACTATACCTGGTGCAAAAAGAACCCCGGAATTTCAGGGTCTGGTTCAGTAGCCCACTCCCCTCCTGACCATAGAAACCGGAGTCAGGATCGAAAAGGGCGGCGTAGTGTAACGGTTTCCATGTTGCCTGGCTTGTATTATTTTTAAGCCGGATAAAATTATTATGATAAGTCGTTTAACCGGGAGAATGGTCTACCCATAGCACAATGGCAGAACGGGCCAGGGAGGAGGCATCATGAGCGATTACTACAATATTGGTCTCACAGCCTTTCCTTCACGCTGTTTTGTTTCCCAATCCGGCGCAACGTAGGCCTTGGCATCTGATGGCGGTAATGGATCTTTACCCTTAATAATGTCTGCGCCCTTCTCCGCCACCATGATCGTTGGTGAGTTCGTATTGCCATTCGGAACCGTCGGAAAAACCGATGAATCGACAATCCTCAAGCCGTCAATACCCCTGACCCTGCACTTCGTATCGACAACTGCCATAGGATCATCATCTGCACCAATCTTGCAGGTACAGGTCGGGTGGTAAGCCGTCTCAACATTCTCACGCACCCAGGCGTCAATTTCGTCATCTGACTGCACAGGATCACCGGGGTCGATCTCCCTCTTCCGATAAGGATCAAATGCGGGTTGCATTCCAATTTCTCTCGTCAGGCGGAAGGCCATTCGGTAATCATCAATGTCGCGTTGATCCTGGAAATGATTCATCACGATTGTCGGTTTCTCCAGAGGATTCCTGGACTTCGTGCGAACCCAGCCACGACTACGCAGCCTGTTGATGCCAAAATGAATCTGATAACCGTGAGGCCCGGAATTACCCGCTCCGTCGTAACGCACGACCGCAGGTAAAAAGTGAAATTGAACGTTTGGCCATTTCACGCCGGCATGGGTGCGAATGAAACCTGTGGATTCAAAATGATTGCTTGCCCCCAAACCGGACTTGAACAGAATCCAGCGCAGCCCGATGAACAATTTACTGATGGACCCCATATGCCTGTTCAACGAAACGGGAAGCTTGGTCTCATACTGGATGACGGATTCCAGATGGTCCTGGAGATTTTCACCCACACCTGGCAACTCATGAAGTACGTCTATGCCAGCGTCCCTCAGCACATTCGCCGGCCCAATTCCGGACATCTGCAAAATGTGAGGGGAACCGATAGATCCTGCCGAAAGGATCACTTCCTTGTTTGCCTTGATTTGTTGCGTAATTTCATTTTTTTCAAACTCAACAGCAACCGCTTTCCTGCCTTCCAGAATGACACGCTTCGTCAGGGCTTCGGTGATTACAGTCAAATTCTTGCGATGCAATACCGGTTTCAGGTAGGCATTGGCCGTACTACAGCGGACACCTCCCTTGACAGTCATATCCATCCTGGACATTCCTTCCTGCCGGTATCCATTGTAGTCGTCGGTTATCCCGTATCCGGCATCATTTCCGGCATTGATAAAAGCCTGGTAGAGGGGGTTTTTCATTCCGTTGCCATTGCAGATATGTAGTGGTCCGCTTCCTCCCCGGTACTCATCTTCCCCATAGGAGCAGTTCTCGAATTTTTTGTAGTAGGGCAGGCAATCGCGATAAGCCCAGCCGGTAGCCCCTTTTTCTTCCCATCGATCCAGATCACAGGCATTCCCACGAACATAAATCATGCCATTGATCGATGAGGAACCACCCAGGCCTTTGCCTCTTGATACGTCAACAAGGCGGTTGTCCAGGTTTGGTTCTGGTTCAGTTTTAAAGAACCAGTTGAACCGTGACATGTTCATCGGGATCTGTAGCGCAGACGGCATTTGCACAAATATGTTGTTATCCTTGCCCCCGTATTCCAACAAAAGAACCGAAGTCCCTGAATCCTCTGTCAGGCGATTTGCCAGGACACACCCTGCCGATCCTGCGCCAACGATGATGTAGTCATATGGTTTCTGTTCCATTTTTATCTTCCCCTGTTTATGGTCTGAATTTGTTTGAATTCTCAAGGTTAAAATTGATCAGGTATCAAGATAAGCGTTTGTCAGTTTCGTCAGAGGAGATTCCAGGGATGTTTAAATTTACCAGGAGAGATATTCTTTTATCCTTTAGCGTACCACCCATTATCGACATACAGGGCGTTACCGGTAATAAAGCTGGCTTCGTCCGAGGCCAGAAACACGACAGCCGAGGCCACTTCTTCGGGTTCGCAGATACGGCCCTGGGCTTCGGCGAGCGCCCCTTCCTCCCAGGCCTGGCCGGCGGTGTCCAGTTCGCTAATCTCGCGCAGGCCATGTGCAGTCTTGACGAACCCGGGACAAACAGCGTTACAGCGAATTCCCCGGTCGCGATACTCGACCGAGATGGCGCGGGCCAGCTGAAGCACCGCACCCTTGGTCATACAATATAGCGACTCGAGTGCATAGCCCAGTTCCGAGGCAATCGACGCCGTTATAACGATCGACCCTCCGCCGTTGTCGCTCATCTCCTTGACTGCACGACGACACACCAGAAAGGCCGATCGCACATTGATATCCATCAGACGATCGTAGTCCGCTTCAGTCGATTCGTGCAGGGGTTTCACGGTTATGGTACCGGCGTGATTAAAAAGTACGTTGTAGGCTCCGAAGGTTTCGATAACCCTGTCAAAGGCGGCATCCACCTGCCCGGCGTCGGAAACATCAGTTTCGATGAATTCAGCAGTGCCCCCGCTTTGTCGAATTAGCTGCACGACTTCTTCGCCCGCCTCTTTCTGGATATCTAATATGGCGACGCTGGCGCCCTCCCTGGCAAAGGCCAGGGAAGTGGCCCGGCCCATCCCCGCGGCGCCGCCAGTGATTACTGCAACCTTCCCTGCCAGTCGGCCCGGTCGATTATCGTGTTGAACCGGGCTGGTTTTACTATCGTTGGACATGTTACGTTCCCCACTCTAATGTTAAGGCAAATATCTGGTTACCTGCACCCGTATCCTGGTACCCACTGTGTCTGGCTAAGTCTCAGGGCACGGGAACATCAATTTTCTTATTGCTATTTGCCCACTGTTTTAATTTTCTGAAAAAAGATCGAGAATAGTTCCTGCTGCGATGAAATCTGAAGTTTCCCGTAAATATTTCGACGGTGGATTCGCACCGTGCCTACCGATATTCCCAGGCTCCTGGCAATCGATTCCGAGGAATGTCCTTCGAGAACCTGCGCGACAACCTGGGTTTCTCGCGGCGTAATTCTCGGGCTGAATAGTGCGCTTACCGTATCCTCGATTATTTTATGCTGCTCGCCGGCCTCCAGGTTAGAAGGTTCGAATTCGAAACTACTGTGTAGATCTTTCCAGTGGCGTTGCGCCAGGCTAATAACAATCGGTGCAACGCTATCCAGTAGTCTGAACTCCCGTGCCGAGAATCGTGAGCTATCACCCGAGCGCATCAGCGATATCACTACCGCCACTCCGTTCAAGAGATAAAAGGTGTAACAAATTTCTTCCGCCAATCCGGTCTGTATGTAGTAGGAACGACAGTATTCACTTTGATAGAACCGATCAGGCGCGATATCACGCAGCCGGTATAACCCACTATCTACCTTGCGGCCGCAGGCTTTGAAAAATGGGTCAAGAAGATAAGGCCCTTTCAGGTAGTCATCGACAAATACAACACGACGGGCCGGCGAAAAAGTATGGTAAAGGCAGATAGGCCTCTCGTTATGATGATATGCGAAGGAAACCGAATAATCGAAATCTGCAATTGATTTGAGAGCCTCGACCAGGATAACAGGAAATTCCTCGGTACCGATGGAATCAATACATTCGGACAACAGAGATATCCAGACAGCATTACCCAGGTCAGTTTTTTTAATCCACCTGGGGTTAGTCGCCATTAATAAACTATCTCTGCTAAGTATAATAAATTCATTTTGTTATATTTATTCGTTTTGATGGTATATACCTTAAATAAGATAAACAGTATACATTTACGCGATACACATGGTAGACTATTTGCCCTATAAAATCCAAGAACAATTTACTGAAGCGGGGATAAATGCTGTGTTGAGGAAGCGAATTGCCGAATCAATCTAGTGATTCACGAGAGATCGATATCGAGTTTCGCGAGGTCACGAAACGCTACGATGAAGTTGTAGCAGTAGACGACGTGTCTCTGACCGTCGAACGCGGATCTTTCTTCAGCTTTTTAGGCCCGTCCGGTTGCGGTAAAACAACCTCGCTACGATTGATCGCCGGTTTCGAACAACCCACAGAGGGTGATGTTTTTATCGGTGGTGCGTCGGTTGTCGGGATCCCGCCCCACAAGCGACCGGTGAACATGGTGTTCCAGCAATATGCTCTGTTCCCGCATATGGACGTTTCTGAAAATATTGGCTATGGCCTACGTCAGCGGGACCCGAAGCCAACCACGCAGGAGATAGCCAAAAGGGTGGATGAAACCCTGGAAATGGTACGATTAAGTGGATATGGCAAACGCAGAGCCTGGGAATTATCGGGTGGTCAGCAGCAAAGAGTGGCCCTGGCGCGAGCACTCATTAACCGCCCAACCTGTTTGTTACTTGATGAACCTCTTGCCGCGCTGGATCGCAAGCTTCGCCGCGAAATGCAAATTGAGCTACAAACCCTGCAACGGGAAGTAGGTATTACATTCATACTGGTCACTCATGACCAGGAAGAGGCGCTGTCGATGAGCGATCGCATCTGCATCATGCGCGAAGGACAAATAATCCAGTCCGGTAGCCCTCGTGAGCTGTATGATGAACCGGTTAACCGCTATGTGGCCGATTTTGTTGGTAAGACAAATTTTTTTACTGGTGAGGTGATCGATGTCAGTGATCTAAACATCACAGTTAAATCTGAATCTGGACAGGCTTTTGTTGGCACACAGCCGAAGGGGGCACCAACCCTGACAAATGGGAGTAAAGCATGTGTAGCCGTTCGTCCTGAAATGATATCTATCGCTTCTGCAGCCGAAACAATCAATGGTACATCCGTCGCCATACCGGGACGGGTGATGAACAGGATATTTCTGGGTGAACACTCCGAGTATCTGATAGCAACCGAAGAATACGGTGACGTATTGGTGTTATCTCCAAAATCGATTGAAAGCATCAATAGAAGTTATGCGCCAGGTGACAATATCTCCATCAGTTGGAGACCTGAGGCAGTGCTTGTACTTGGAGATACATAGGGCTGTACTGCATATCCGTCAGTAGCAGCTTTTGTTAAAATAACGGATTAATTCCAACGAGGGGATAAAATAATGAGTAAGAGTGATGAAAATAAACCGATAAGCGCGAAGAAATTCATGAAAGAATTTCGGCGCTATCAGAAAGGTTCGGTAACGCGCCGGCATTTCCTGGGAGTAACTGGCCTGGGTACAGCGATGGCCGTTATGGGAGCAGCCATGCCTTCACTTTGGCCCGGGAAAGCTCAGGCTTTCGGTGAGCTAGGTAATCGCCTGGTATTTTCTACCTGGCCGAACTACCACAACCAGAAAAATCTGGATGAATTTACGGAAATGACAGGGGTAAATATCCAGGTTAATGCATTTGGTTCTAATGAAGAAATGCTGGCCAAGTTGCAAGCTGGTGGTACCGGTTGGGATGTTTTTGTGCCGACCAACTACACCATCTCGAATTATGTCGAGCTGGATTTGATCCAGGCACTGGATTTATCCAAACTGCCAAATTATGACGCAGCAGCCAATAATCCGAAATTTGCTGGACCTGCGACGGTTAACGGCAAGGTGTACTGTGTGCCAAAGAACTGGGGAACCACGGGATTTGTTGTCAATACCAAGAAGATCAAGAGTGGTCCTAAATCCTGGAAAGACTTCTTTGACGTGACCATGGGCGCTGGATCTGGGCATACTATCCTGCATGACTACCAGTTGACCACCATCGGCGGGGCTTTGTGCGCGCTGGGTTACTCATTCAATTCCATCGACGCAAAAGAACTGGGCGAGGCCGAAGCATTGTTGATCAAATCCAAACCTCATCTGTTTGCGATCACGTCCGATTACCAACCGGGTATGCGCAGTGGCGACGCCTGGATGTCGATCTGCTGGAACGGTGACGGTACTCAGCTCAATAATGATCTGCCGGAAATGGAATATGTAATCGCTACCGATGGTGGAGAGATATGGACAGATTTCTACGCGATTCCCAAGGATGCGCCGCATCTTGAGGCTGCCTATGCTTTCATTAATTTCATGCAGGATCCCTATGTCCAGGCCAGTGAGGCGTCGGTTCATGGTTACGCACCGGCAGATTCCCGTGCAATCGCATTGCAGCCTGATTCATTAGGTGCTGATCCTATCTTGCATCCGGCTGCAAACCTGATGAACGGTCTCGAATTTGGTGCGGCACAAACATTGACAGACCCGATCCGGGCCGAGTTGATGGCTCGCTTCAAGTCGGCTTGATTTAGGCTTGAGTAATGGATGACGATGAGAGGGGTTAGTAAATCGAACAGCTGGCTGACTGCAGTCCTGTTGGCTCCCACTACCCTGTGGTTTCTGTTCATGTTGATCTTGCCTCTCATCGTTATCCTCGTTTTCAGTTTTGGGGAGCGCGCTGCTGTAGGCGGCTATGGTGGCGGTTTTACCTTTGAACATTATCTGAATCTTCCTGCCCGCCTGAAGGCATTCCAGAATACGATGACTTTTGCCCCGGTCGGGACGCTATTATGCCTGCTCGTGGCATATCCATTGGCCTACTACCTGGCGCTAAAAGTGGACAGCCGATATAAGCTGTTATTGCTAGTGTTGGTAATTGTACCCTTCTGGACCAGCTTGTTGATCCGAACCTACGCCTGGATTTTTATACTGGGTGGACGAGGTATCCCGTCATTGCTTGAGCTTATCGGATTTGAGGGTGTACGCCTGATCAACACTCCAGGTGCCGTGTTGGTTGGAATTGTTTACGGTTATCTTCCATTGATGGTATTCCCCATATTTGTTTCCCTGGAAAAACTCGACAAGACTCTGCTCGAAGCTTCGAACGATCTCGGCGGATCTCCGTATAAAACATTTATGCAAATTACCCTGCCACTATCTATGCCAGGAATGGCGACGGGCTGCATGTTGGTGTTTATCCTGTTGATGGGGGAATTTCTGATCCCGGCTTTCCTCGGCGGTGGAAAGGTCTTCTTCATCGGCAACGCGCTGGTCGATTTATTCCTGCAATCACGCAACTGGCCTTTCGGTTCTGCAGTCTCGATCACGCTGGTAATGATTATGTTGGTTACGGTCAGTTTTTATATGCGAATGACCCTGCGTAGCAAGACCGGTCGTGATGAGTCATTGATGTAAGAGGAATATCGACTGTGCGAATTTACGCCATTGCCGTCTATCTATTTCTATACGTGCCTATCGGTATCATCGTATTGTTCAGCTTCAACGCCGGGCGTCATGCGAGCGAGCTTCGAGGTTTATCCGTCCAGTGGTATGGTAAGGCACTGTCAAATCCTTTTGTCGGGGACGCCTTTTTTACCAGCCTGGTTGTTGCCCTGTCGGTCGCTGTATTATCCAGTTTGATGGGGACAGCAGCGGCACTGGCCCTGCAGCGCCTAAAAGGAACCTTCCGAGTTCTGTTTGATGCATTGATCTATATATCGGTCATGATACCGGGTATTGTCATTGGTATTGCCACGCTGGTAGCACTGGTGACGGTTTTTGATTTCCTCAACCCGTTACTGGCTGCGCTATGGCCGGAAGGCGCAAAACCGCCGAAACTGCAAATGGGCTATCTCTCGGTCATAGCGGCGCATACCCTGTTTACCATGTCGCTTGTGATCATACTGGTTCGCGCTCGTATCGCCGGGATGGACCGTGCACTGATTGAAGCTTCGATGGATTTATATGCGACGCCCTGGCGCACCTTTTACCAGGTTACGCTGCCACAAATTTACCCGGCTATTCTGGCTGGCTTCCTGCTCGCCTTCACCTTTAGTTTTGACGATTTCATTATTTCCTTTTTTGTCGCTGGGCCTAATTCCACGCTCCCTATCTATGTTTTTGCCTCCATTCGCAGAGGCATAACGCCCGAGGTGAATGCCATCGGCACAATGGTTCTTTGCGTGTCTCTAGTTTTACTGGTGGCCGCCCAGTTCCTGCTTCGTGCGCGTACCAGGCGCTAGCTTCTACGGGGACTTCTTGACTACAGGGTTATCAAACTCATTCAAGATCTGCAATTTGTTCATCGATTACCTCATGCATGCGTTTTCGATCCAGGGTGCCGTAGTGTCCGGTATAGACACGGTTGACCGGTAACTGCCGAAAACGGCGAATACTGGCGCTGTAGGCTATCGGATCAGCAGGTGGCCAGGCCAGGCCATGGTCGCCGTCGTACAACATGTCGCTGGTAAACAAACTGCCGCTAGTTTCTTCCCAGATAGCCAGGCCACCCGGCCCCCGTCCCGGTACATGCATGACTTGCAAACTACGGCTTCCCAGTTCAAATACATCGCCTTCGTCGACCAGTCGAGTCGGTTTGGCTGGTGTCAACTTATAGTCTTCAAGTCGATAACCCTCGGAAGGTACAGACCATAACGTCGAGTCATCCAGATAGTCACTGACGCGATTACTTTCGACATCGAAGCTCCCAAGCACAGGTGCATCGTTCGGGTGACAGGCCCGGTCCGAAAAACTATGCCAACCGCCGGCGTGATCATAGGAATCGTTCAGTGCTACCGCTGTGACCGGTTTGCCGGAAATGGCCTCGATCAGGGGTGCGGGGGCAACCATGCCGCTTCCCGTATCTATGACGAGGTCACGGTCCCTGCCCCGCACGATCCAGATATCACCGACAGCCAACGGATCGATATGTGATTCCCGCAACAGCAGAATGTCGTTTTCAAAAGCCTCTATCGAAAACCAGAGGTCGGCAACAGGTTTCGATATCTTCTCTGTTTTACTGGCGGTCATTTTGTTTATCCTGATCATGAGTCTATCTAGTTTGTACATTGTACCTAACTTCAAGATTCATGTTCCTCATCGGTGCCAGCTGGTTTATCAGCGGGACGTATAGATATCATGTGTAGACCCGGGGGATGGTGAGGTCTATTCTTGCCACTATTCTTCGCATAGTCAGGAGAGAGATGGAGGACCTAGAGGGTGCAGGATATGAGTTGGGTTATATTCCGATTATGGATCTGGTCTGGGGCAAGGGATTCATTGCGCCGGGCGGTGAAGGCAATGCCGACCGTATAGTTGATGGTGCTGACCTACAGGGTAAACGAGTGCTGGAGCTGGGCTCGGGGGCTGGAGGAGGTACGATGGTGCTGGCTTCAAAGTATGGCGCAAACGTTGTTGGTCTGGAACTTGAAGCGCCGCTGGTAGAGCTAAGCAGACAACACGCGCGTGAGGCAGGATTGTCTGACAAGATCGAATTTCGCTGTGTAGAACCCGGCCCATTGCCGTTCGAAGATGCGAGCTTTGATGCGTTTTATACCAGTGGTGTCGTCTGTCATATCGAGGACCGGCTTTCGCTTTTTCGTGATGCGCTGCGAGTATTAAAACCGGGAGGCGTTTTGCTGGGATACGACTGGTTTCCGACTGCGCTAAGCGATGATATCAATAACTGGATGAAAGCGGCCGGGTTGCACCTTTTCCCGGATACCCCGCAAGGCTACACAAGGTGGATGCGTGAAGCGGGTTTTGAAAACCTTAGCCATTCCGATGCCAGCGACTAGTATCGAAATCGTGCGGCGGAAGAACTCGAGGAATTAACCGGTCCTCTGTTTGGTAAAGCTGCCGAGGTTACCAGTGAGGAGATGCGCGACTCGATTATCAATGAATGGCGAGCGCTAAACCTGGTGCTACAGTCTGGCGATCTCAGAACTGGCTACTTCCGTGGCCACAGGCCAGGCTGATTAACACCCGATTCTATTATCGAATGTCATTGATGAGAGCTTAATAGCTAGTCAGAAGCAGACATTAGAAACGTGATATCCAGGGGCAGCAAAGTGCCCGACTCGGCCCCCAGGGAATTCGGGGTCAGATCCTGATTTATCCTAATATTAGAGAAGGCTGAGATCTAACCCTTATTTTCGGGTACCATCTCGAATTCTGCCATCACCCCCGGCCTCCCGATGTCTACCAATGAACTCAAGCCAGGTCTACGGGCCAGTACCGAAATTCTCGTCGGCACGCGCGATACCGCGCATCACGTGGGCAGCGGCAAGATCAAGGTACTGGCGACGCCGGTGATGGTAATGCTGCTCGAGGAGGCGGCATTGAAAGCAGTCGAGGGCTTTTTAGCATCCGGATATCAAACCGTGGGTACGCATCTCGATATTAGCCATACCGCGGCGACGCCGGTGGGCATGCGCGTCAAGGCTTACGCCGAGGTCACCGAAGTTGCCGGACGCAAGCTGACATTCCGGGTCTGGGCCGACGACGAAATCGAACGCATTGGAGAGGGCACTCACGAACGCATCATCGTCGAGGTGGAGCGTTTCGATAGACGTACACGCACGAAAACAGTCAAAAGCGCCTAATGAATATTAGGTGACGGTCGGAAATAGGGGTCCGCAATGTGTCGAATCCAGAACTAGCAGTTGGACTTGTGAACGTCAGCTAACGGGAAAGCCGACCTTCAGATTTAGCCTGGCAACTCCCGCTTGGTTCCGATTCTGTTGAAAAACTCCAGATTTTTCGGCCGGACAAAACCATATTCGATTTAAGCTTCTTATCGGAGTTAACACACGCAGGGGGTCATATTAATCGTGATCTGTTATTACAATGTCACTGCTAAAGCCTCGAACCTACTAACAAGTGAAGTTCAGGTTAATTTGGTATTCACCGGGGAAATCTCCCATCCAAATTATCGAGTTTTTCAACAGTATCTGCCGAATCCCGTCTATCACTGTAGATAATTGAAGGTCGGCTATAAGCATTCAGGATGTTAAAAAAACTTATAATCCAAATCCTACGAAACCTGCTTCCCTACGCTATATCGCACCATTAATCGATTTGAAACTATTACCTGGCACTTGCTAAGGAAAGCTGGGTGTTATTGATACTTCAGTTCAACCATTGAATGTTTCCAGACCTCTTGTGAAGTTATGCCTCCCAGGGGGTTATTTCTCTAGTCATCACGAAATTTCCCGAAGAGTATTAATCAGCAATACCGGTTGGGGCATCGACCGATACCTTTCATTCGTTAGTTGCATTCTAAAAACTAAGGAACAGTATGAAGCCATAAAGGTGAAGGGGCAGCATATGTCATGGACAGGTATCACAAAGAAGGAAAGGGAAATGTACGCCTCTGGGGCATAGTCATTTCGGTATTTTACGCAGCCGTGGTCATGGGATTGCTGTTGCCAGGTTGGGGCACTCTCTCCGAGGATTCAGCAGAATTTCTAGCTCTTTACCCCGAAATCATTGCCGGAATCTTCGAATTATATACTGATCCAGAGCTAGAAATGATTTGGCTGACGCATGTTTGGCCTCTAATGCTTATTGGCGGTCAGGTGTTGTTGCTGTTTCTTTCGGTTGATACCTCCTGGCAACGCCGAAAGCCCCGAAGCCATATAGCTCTCAGTATTACAGTCACCGCCATGCTGGTGGCCCTGCTCAGTTTTTCGGCAATCTGGTCGCTTACCGTGGGATTCCTTGGAGGCGAGGGGCTTGAATATCTGTTAGTCGTCTCTGGAGCCATCAACATTGAATTAAATAATTGGAATCCTGATTGGAATCCCACCACTGGGCTAGTTACCTGGTGGGTTGGTCTGTGGATTATTTGGGCTATCGCGTTCTATGCGTATAACAAGGCCAGATCATTTCATATAGAGAAGGGCGTATCGTGGCTGTTAAAAGGTAGCATCCTGGAACTGTTAATTGCGGTGTCAGCTCATGTCGCGGTGCTGCAGCTGGGAAAAACCTATATACCTATGGTTACTGCGTTCAGTCTCGTAACGGGGATTGCGATTTTACTAATTTGTTTCACTCCGCGCCTTTTGTCCCTCTTTAAGCGACGTATCGAGCCTCATCGGAAGTCAGATTCCGAACAAAGTCCTACTAAAGATATTTTGAAGGAGTAGCGGCATGGGCAATCAACATCGACTGGTTGTAAAAGCATGTGTTCATTTTTTTAAAATATTTATCATTCTAAATGTGTTAGTGCTAACTGCATGTGGCAGCGGACTTGATAGCACTGACAACGATGACGGTAATTATGGCGTCGGGTGGGTAAAAATAGTGAGTCCGGCTGGCGATTACTACACCATGTCTTCCAACCCGTTATGGATTAGCGGCGAGACCTTTATCAGCCCTACGTGGTTCACGTGTTGCAGCGGCTCGGCGAGAGATACGGGTGTCACGGTAACATGGGAGAACCAGACGACCGGACAAAAAGGATATGCCAATCAGCAAGTTGAACTTTGCGGAATTATGGGACCGTATTTTTTATGCAACCATACGTGGAGTGCGTCGATCCATGCGGAGCTGGGAGAGAATGTAATTAGAGTTAACGCCGAAGACCCTGGCGGAAACATGGGGAGCGACACTGTTACTGTCAACTTGCCATATCTCACTTCCAGTATTTATGGCAGGATCAGAAATACCAACAATAACCATTCGTACTTCGGCCATGCGGGTATTAGTGTCAATTTAACAGGAGCGGGAGTCAATAAAGCTGACTACGTGTCCGATGCAGGCAACTTTGAATTCCATGGTCTTAATGCCGGGTCATATGTAATTACGCCAATAAGCTCGAGCACTTCTTACAACAGCATGTCTTACACCTTTGTCCCCGGCAGTCGTAATATCACAGTAAGTAACACAAAAACCTCAGGGGTCGATTTCTCAACTGCTATCTACAACGTTAGTGGTCGGGTGGGGATCTTTATGAACGATGTAAGAATCTCGGGGGCAAACGGTAGTATGAGAAAACAATCGGGTTTCTACGGTTACTATCGGTTTCCGGTACCAAGCGGTACTTATACCATTGCTCCCTATTGTGGATTAACGTGTTCTATTGTTTCCCTGAATACGTTCGTTTTCTCGCCTAAGAGCAGGACTATAACAGTCAACGACCAGGATATTGGGGATCAAAATTTCAGCGTAACCCTAGATCCGCTCTGATCATGATAATAAAAACGATCAAAGTAATCTTACTCAATAAAAGTGGGCAGAGCGGTAGAAAAGCGATTTATGGATTTATGATCATTAACAGTTGATTATAATTCTGGGTGCTTGAGGAAGATGTCGGGAGGAAATTGATTTCCGATTTTGGGGTGTCGAAGCGTTCGCTTTAGAACAAAATCAAAAAGTAAAGGGTTGATATCATAAATTTCGTTAAGAAACAGTCGCTCTTCTGTCGTGATAAAGCCCTCGGACACAAGAGTACTGGTCCAGATAACGATATTGATTGCTGGTAGAGGATAATCGCTACCATTAACAAGACGAGAGTGCAGATCCTGGCGTTCGAGTATAGTAGTAAGAGGAATGGAAAGCCGGTTGTGCTGGGTGGTACCTGAAATTTCGCCAAACAGCAGGCCTTCGTATTTTTTCTCATCCATCAGCCGGAGGAAAAGGTCAAAGCTTGGAACTTCCTTCTTCTCGGGGTCGTCAAAATCGATACTCGTGCCTAGTGAGGCTACGTGAGCCATGATGACCTTAACGCCGCGATCTAGTGCCCGCCGAAAGCGCAAGGGGTTCCCATATTTCTGGTCGTCCTCGCCGACGGCATTTTCCTCACCGACATGGGTGTGGATCACCATGTTGTGTCTCTTCACCGCATCATAGTAGGCGTCGAGATCAGGGCTAGACGCGTCGATTCCCATCGCATTGGGTAGCCATTTGATCAATTTGGCACCGTGCTTAGCCCAATAATCGAGACGTTCGATAGCGTCTTTTCGGTAGGGGTGCACCGAAATGGTGGGTACGAAAATGTCTGGATAGGTATTTACCAGGTCCATCACGTAGCGATTAGGAGTATAGAACTCGGTTTTTTCCTCGATTGGTAAGCCGTTTTCAGCGTAATTCCGGTCGAATGCGAGGATTCGAAACTTTCCTCGATTTGGGATTCCATTAATCAATCGAACCAACCGGTCGACAAACTGTGCGTCAGCATTATCAACATCGGTAATATCCGAACCGCTTAAATAGACATAAAGTTTGATGTATTCGATCGGGTGGAGAAGGGTTTGCTTCGCGGGGTTAACGTAAGCACCGGTTTCACCTGTACCCAGCCCGACAATATGAGTGTGATAATCCATAATCAGGCCTTCATTCATATCCGAGTAGGCGCTTTGAATCAGCGCTTGCGCTCCTGAGCTAATTTTTTGTAAGTCCTCGGGCTGCCCGCTAAACGAGCCACCAATGGCAGAACATGCCGATGCACATAGGAGTAGGGTGCTCAGGATCACTGCCCGAGTAATCACGGCGTTACTATCCGTTTGCCGCTCGTTGCGGCATCAATACTCATCACAAAGTCAGTAGCGCCAAACCGGAGTAATAATGGAACAGGAAATACGAGAAATCCTCTCATTAACTAATGATGACAAATGGTCGATCGAATTGAAAGATACATGGATAAATGGAATGCAGTTATATGCTTTCAAAGAATTGATGAACGGCAGCTTAGTGCTGCCATTTCAACCGGTCGATGCAACACATGCGTTAAATCTCTCTGCCGGTGTCTCGAACCCTAGGGTTTTGCGGGACGCTCGTTTTGTTGGCGAGCCACGGCATTGAATTTCGTTTGTGAGCGTAACGACTTATAGTCCAATCTAACGGAATCCGAACTACCGGGTCGTCATCGCCTCCGATTTCGGTATGCCTCCCTGCCACCGGGTTCGTAGATGATGCCTTCTACATAATTCTCATCGTAGTCCTGAGCCTTGTCGGTCTTTTCATCGAAGTCTTCGGGTTTAGCGGTGGCTTCGTCATAGTCGTTGGGTAGGTCGCCGGTCACCTCATAATCCTTGGGCGTATCTTCTGACGCATCATAACTCCTGGACTCATCGGTTTCTGGATCATAATTTTTGGGTATATCAATTTTTCCATCGTAGTCCTTCGGAGCGCCCGTTTTCCCAAATTCATACTCATCCCGTTCTGATTGAGCGCCAATAGCAGGTACAAGAAACATTAGCAATAAAAGGTGTAGGAGTTGCTTCATTTGATGTTTTTTTCGTGTCTCGAAAGCCATATTAACATCGGTAAGTTAAAAGTAAAATATCGATTAACATTCAGGCTTAAAAGTAAAGAGAAGGTATTTATCTAATAATTCTGAACGCCCGATCCGTGCCATAAAAAATGTCTAATGCGAATTTCTATATCTCGCTTGAAACAATTGAATGCTCCCTCTTTCTCCCTGGTTGCCCTCTTGATATCATAGATCCCCAGGAAGCTCCTGTTGCAAATTCTAGTGGGAAAATGTGCCCAGTAGTCCGATCCACCGGTAGCTTCAAAATGAGAATAGCTAAATTGTGGAGAGCAGAAATGGAACGAAGCCGATTAGCAATGATCATGATAGGGCACGCGCATTACAGGGCGGCTATTGCACTATTTTTCTTAACGCTAGCAAGTACCGTTGTCTGTAACGCGGCAACGCCGACAATTACGCAAGAGGGTTTACTGAAAAAAATCGAATCGGGAGCGGCACCGTTAATTCTTGATGTCCGCACCGCCGGAGAATACCGTGCTGGCCATGTGCCGCATGCTATCAATATTCCACACAATGAGTTGGCAAGTCGCGTGACTGAGCTTTTTGATGCGATGGATCTGGAGATCGTGACCTATTGTGAGCGAGGACCGCGGGCCGGGTACGCAGAATCTATTTTGCAGGAAGCTGGCTTTTCCACTGTTCGTCACCTGGTGGGTGATATGTACGCGTGGCGTAAAAATGGCCTTCCCATTGCGTACCCCTAACGCCAACCGCATCGAAATAAAGGGCGCGTCTATTTGATTGATACGAATATCTTGATTGGGCATAAATAGTTCGTGGACTAACCGAGCGATTGTTGCTGATTGGGTCTCAGACAGTCCGCGATACCAGCAAACACAATAGAGAATAGAAGAGGAGCATTTTTCGTCTTGATGTCACATAAAACACCAGTTTCCCAACTCTTGCAGTGAGCTTACAATGTTATGTACAAGCGCGAAAATCAAGATGTCAATCTGGTTGAGAAATAATGATGACGAGCACACAGCAATCTGCCAAGGATACAGACACAATCCGACAATTAGTTACGGGGTATCAAGCAGCTAGAGCACTTTTAGCAGCTGACGAAATTAACCTGTTGCATCATCTACAAGCCGGGCCGAAGCAAGTCAGTGAACTGGCAACGGCTACCAAAACCCACGAACCGACATTGTTCCGGTTTCTCCGTGCCCTGGCTACCATCGACTTGGTCATTGTAAAAGGCAGGCAGGTATCAAAGGGCCCTTTGGCGGATGGCTTAAGGGACGCAGCCCGGATTGGAGTCGAAAACTATCGAGTTTGGAACGAACTTCCCTATACATTGAGCACAGGAAACCCCGCATTTGAGAAAGTTTTTGGGCGGGTGTTCTACGAGTATCTCGATAATGAACCAGAAAAGGCGGAGCGGTTTAATACTGCTCTTGCTGCGGTTTCGATGGGGTGGATTTCAAGCGTGTTGGATGCAGTGGATTTTACAGGCAGTAATGTCGTTGCAGATATTGGGGGTGGGCACGGTACCTTTCTCGTTGAGTTATTGAAAACTAATCTTCACCTCCAGGGTATTCTAATCGATCAGGCGGCAGTGCTGTACAGCGCCAAAGCAGTGGTCGAATCAGCAGGTGTGCAAGATAGATGTCGAATGGAACCGGCTAACTTCCTAAAGGCTCTGCCAGATGGTGCTGACCTTTGCTGCCTTTGTAACCTGCTAGTAGATTGGGACGACACCAACGCAAATCTGATCCTTCGGAACTGTCACGCTGCCATGGATGATGAGGGCCGTATTTTGGTGGTTGATCGGGTCTTACCGCCAACCAATGATCCGGGGCACCGTTCGGCGGCATTCCTGGATTTGTTTTTTCTGTTAATGGAAGGGGGACGTATTCGAACACAAGAGGAGTACCAAGGGCTTTTTGAGGCCACCGGTTTTCATCTCATTCGTACTTTTCCTGTAGGTGGTGGATTTTACGTATTAGAAGGTTCTTCGGCCTAATCGCCTAGCCCATTCCAGTCACTGGAAGCAATATTGCTATGGGGAAAACGGTCACCTTAAATTAGAATCCTGCATTACGAATCGTGACTATTCCGGCAGCCCCGCCTTACGCAAGCCATCCAAATAGGTATCGAGTCCGTCTGGCTGCTTTGTTAGTAGCGTAGTTTTCAAATAGGTAATTGATAGGTCAGGTTTTCGTTGCAAGGCTTCGCCCATAGCCTCGTATGCTTCATTTAGTTGGTCGAGATTGCCAAGCGCTGAGGCGAGTACCGCATACGGCCAGTATCCACCCTCAGCTGCTCGCGGCTCGATCAAAACTCTGCGTGCCCACTGAGTCGCGTCCTCGTACTGATGCAGCAAGTTGCTCGCAATGGAGCGGAAGCACATGGTCCCCCACAACACAGGGTCCCGAGGACTGAGGCGGATTGCCTTGTCGAGCTCTTCGGCACCTTCTTCAACTTGGCCAGATAGTACTAAAGCAAATCCGAGGCCATGATGCGCCAGGGCAAAACTGGGGCTTAATGCGACTGCCCTGGATAGTTCCGCGACTGAGTCGTCGTGCTTCCCCTGCATCATGCACACTCGCCCCAGAGCGAAATAAGCTACCGGATCATGGTCATCCAAAGCAAGGGCACGCTTCGCCGCCTTGTACGCTAGTTCAAGGCTCTGATCGGGCGTTTCCGTATAGCCAAGCATAGTATCCAGGTAGTGTGAATATGATTCGAATGAATAAGCTATCGCAAAGTTGGCGTCTAGCTGGTGTACTCGCTGAAATAGTCGCTGGGCTTCAGTCATGTTCTCCTCGGTGAAACTCCATAGGTGCCATAGGCCGCGCTGGTAGATCTCCCATGCGCCCAAACTTTCTGGAGGTGTACATACCGCCCGTTCTCGTTCCGCAGCACTGAGTTCTGGTTCCACAGCTCCTGCTATGGTTTGCGTCATTTCATCCTGTAGCTCGAAAATATCCGTCAGGTTGCGGTCAAAGCTTTCGGCCCATACGTGGTGACCAGTTATCGCATCGATCAACTGGGCTGAAATCCGCACGCGATCCCCAGACTTTCGCACGCTTCCTTCGATTACATAGCGCACGCCAAGTTCGTCCGCGACTCGTGTTACCTCGACAGCCTGGCCCTTGTAAGTAAAAGAAGAATTTCGAGCGATTACGAAGAACCAATGGATCCTGGAGAGGGCCGTGATTAGATCTTCGCTGATGCCGTCGGCGAAGAACTCCTGTTCCGGGTCACCACTCATATTTTCAAAAGGTAATACAGCGATCGAAGGTCTGTCGGGGACCTGGAGACCCCTTGATTCTATAGCTTGCGTGGTTTCATTTATTTCGGGCGCAGGTAGCTCCTGGCCAGGTCGGAGCTTAGCGGCAAAGGCTCTTACTGGTTGGTCGAAACCTTTCAACATTTGTTCACCCAGGTTCTTAAACTCGAAAGGCATTCTAGTTGGTACTGTCTCTGACACATTACCTTGTACTACTACGCCACCTGAGTCGGCTAACTGCTCGAGTCGCTGTGCTAATACGACACCGGCTCCTGTGATCGTATTATCTGCAATAATTACCTCACCCAAACTAATACCAATCCGAAGTTGTGGTCGAATATCGTCGTCGAGTAGGTTATTTGATTCCTCGTTCAGAGCTTGAAATGCGATCGCGGCGGGAACTGCATCGGAGGCTCGACTAAACTCTGCTACAAGAGCGTCTCCACGTACCTCGCGTGCTATTCCTCCATAAGATTTGATGATTTCAGCAAAGTTATGAAAAGCTGCTTGAATGCGTTCATGAGCGAGCGTCTCATTCTGCTGGACGAGTGATGTGGAGCCGACCACATCGGCATGGAGGATAACTGCCAGCTTACGCGATAGATGATCCTTTACCATTAATAGCCCAAATGGATTTAAGATGAGGAAATTCTATCACATGCCGAACCCCATAATTTGGTGGTTAGACTCGAGCGCGGACGTCCGCCTTGTGCTGCCATTTCAACCGGTCGATGCAACACAGTCGGCTGGTGCTGTTCCAATTGATGCAAAAGGCTGGGAAGCCGATATTGGTGTCTGTAGTGGCTACAAATGGCTGGGCGAACCCGGTGGTGTCGGCCTGGCGGTCGTGGCTCCTGAGTTATTAAACCAAACACCACCTGCACCAGGATGGATGGGGGCACCGGACCCGTTTGACATGCAGGCGACTAAAATGCCGCTGGCACACGATGCCCGGCGTTTTACACAATCCACCATGTCATATATATCCATGAGTGGCCTCACGGTCGCCCTCGGTGAATTGCTGGCCATGGGTGCAGAAGATTGAAGCCCATGCCCAATCATTAGCGAGATTATTGGATGAGGAATTGAGGGCTACTGGCTGGACTCCGTATCGTTTAATCGAAGACAGAGCCGCTTCGGCCCACATTATTGCTCTTGGGAACCCCACAGCCGAAGTCGAATACAGCCTGAAGACTATACGAGATGCAAATATTGTTTGTAGCAGCCGAAACGGTCGCATTCGTGTTTCGATCGCCCACTTCAATGATGAAAATGATGTTCGAGCCCTTGTCAAAAAACTTCAACAAGCCTGATAAGAGGTTCCTTAAATAGCTGACTGTAAGCAATGCACCGAGGCCGATGAGTGCCAGCGCCGCTCCAATCAGGTGACTGATGCTGTTAAGTTTTTCGCCGTAGTACATTGTTGTTTCTACAGATTCCGGTTCCATGCTTCGCGGTGTTTCGAATGATGACAGCCTTATAGATCACTTGCTGTGTTAAAGCGCCTTGATCAATAAATCCAGGCTATCTTTTGCATCACCAAACAGCATCCGGGTATTTTCTTTCACAAAAAGCGGATTGTCGACCCCGGCGTAACCCGCTGCCATTCCGCGTTTCAGCACGATGGTGTTTTCACTTTTCCATACTTCGAGCACTGGCATCCCGGCGATGGGGCTGTCTTCATCTTCCTGCGCGGACGGGTTGACCGTGTCGTTGGCACCGATGATGATCGACACGTCGATATTGGGGAAATCGTCGTTGACCTCGTCCATTTCAAAAACGATGTCATAAGGAACATGGGCCTCGGCTAGTAGTACATTCATGTGCCCGGGCATACGTCCTGCGACCGGGTGGATGCCGAATCGGACGTTGATTCCCTTGGCCAGTAACATTTTCACTACTTCGGAAGTCGCGTGTTGCGCCTGCGCCATGGCCATGCCATACCCGGGCACAACCATGACTTCGCTTGCACTATTGAGCAGGTGGGCGGTTTCGGCGATATCGATGGTATTGACTTCACCCAGATCACCCCCTGCAGTTGAACTCGACGAGCCACCGGAAGTTCCGAAGCCGCCGGCGATGACGCTGATAAAATTTCGGTTCATCGCCCGACACATGATATAACTCAGTATCGCACCGCTACTTCCAACCAGTGCACCGGTCACGATCAAAAGGTCATTCGATAGCATGAAGCCAGTGGCGGCGGCGGCCCAGCCCGAATAACTGTTGAGCATCGAAATCACTACCGGCATATCAGCGCCACCAATCGCGGCAACCATGTGCGCGCCGAAGATAAAAGCAATGATCGTCATCACGGCAAGCATGACAAAGGCATCGGCATGGTTGTCGGCACCGACGAACCAGATCCCGACCACAATGACCCCGAGAAACAGTGCCAGGTTGAGCCAGTGGCGGGCGGGTAGCATCAGGGGTCTGCCACTTATAATTGCACTGAGTTTTCCATAGGCGATAACCGATCCGGTGAAAGTTATCGCACCGATACAAATACCGATGAAAATTTCAATATCGTGGATAGTTTTTTCCACACCGATATATGCAACGCCCGGATCCATAAAATTGGCGAAACCGATCAGTACTGCGGCAAGACCGACCAGGCTATGCAGTATCGCCACCAGTTCCGGCATCTGTGTCATTTTCACGCGGCGCGATAAAATGAATCCAATCGTCCCGCCTGCCACCATCACCACGATCAGGATGTTATAATTTCTAGTCACGAATGCAGTGATCGTGACCAACACCGCAATAGTCATTCCGATCATGCCGTAGAGGTTGCCACGACGTGCGGATTCGTTATTTTTCAGTCCGCCTAGCGCCAGGATAAACAGGATTGCGGCACCGAGGTAAGATACATTGATAAGACTTGCGGTCATATTATTGGCCCTTGAACATTTGCAGCATGCGCTGCGTGACCGAAAAACCACCCATAATATTGATACTGGTGATGAATAATGCAATTACCGACAGATACATAATCGTGGGATTATCGGACGATATCTGCGTTAAGGCTCCAAGCACGATGATGCTGCTGATCGCATTGGTGACACTCATAAGCGGTGTATGCAGCGACGGCGAGACATTCCAGATCACCATGTAACCGACGAAGCAGGACAGTACAAACACGGTGAAATGCGCCATGAATGACGGTGGTGCAACGAGCCCGAGGCCAAATAATGACAGTCCGCCGATCAGCATCGGCAACCAGGCGCTTTTCACCACCCTGGCGACACCGGAAGGTGGCACAATTGGTTTCGCGGGTTTTGCATCAACGCTCACAGTTTGTCCGCTGTAAGAAGGTTTGCGCTCGGCCGAGACTGCAATCGGAGGCGCTGGCCAGGTGATTTCACCGTTATTCACCACGGTCGCCCCGCGTACCACGGCGTCTTCCATATCGATGACCAGGCTACCGTCTTTCCCGGGGCACATTTCGTCGATCAGATTATAAATATTGGTCGCATACAACTGGCTCGACTGGGCAGCGAGACGACTCGGCAAATCGGTATAGCCGACAATACTGACACCGTGCTTTTTCACTAGCTTGCCGGGCACGGTTAATTCGCAATTCCCACCCTGTTCGGCGGCCAGATCAACGATCACGCTGCCGTCACGCATACTGTCGACCATCGCCCTGGTAATCAATTTCGGCGCCGGTTTGCCGGGGATCAACGCGGTGGTAATGATCACATCGACTTCTTTTGCCTGCTCGGCGAACAGCGCCATTTCCGCGTCGATGAATTCCTTACTCATAATCTTGGCGTATCCGCCTTCACCACTGCCATCCTCTTCAAATTCGAGCTCGAGGAATTCGGCGTCCATACTTTGAATCTGTTCTTTAACCTCCGGGCGCGTATCGAACGCCCGCACGATCGCACCGAGCGATTTGGCCGTACCGATAGCCGCGAGCCCCGCAACACCGGCGCCAATCACCATCACTTTTGCGGGGTCAACCTTGCCGGCAGCGGTGATTTGCCCGGCGAAGAATCGACCGAAATGACTGGACGCTTCGATGACGGATCGATACCCGGCGATATTCGCCATCGAACTCAGCGCGTCGAGCTTTTGCGCGCGCGAAATGCGCGGAATACTATCCATCGAGAGTGCAGTCACTTTGTGCTGCGCCAGTTGCTTGAGCATTTTTTCGTTTTGAGCCGGCCACAGGAAGCTGATCAATCGGCAGCCATCCGGCATTAAATCTATTTCGTGTTTACCGAGCTGGAGATTTTGCTCGGGCTGGCGTACCTTGATCGCCAGGTCAGAACCTGACCAGGTAGCCTCTGCATTCTTGCAAATTGTTGCTCCTGCACGCTCGTAGACCTGGTCCGAGAAATTAGCCCCGGCCCCGGCACCGGATTCGACCATCACTTCGAATCCAAGGCTGATCAGTTTTACCACAACCTCCGGGGTCGACGCGACGCGCTTCTCACCCAGGTGAATTTCTTTCAGTACACCAATTTTCATTATTCGTTTAACTCGATATTGAATTGACGGATACTATGCTAAAGACGGAGCCTTTTTTAACCACGTGTTTCCTAAAATGAAACTCCGGCTTTGACACTAACTTAAACCTGTCGTTCCCGCGAACGACGGTAATTATATTAAGAACCTTGAGTAAGCGCCATTCGGGTCTTGGCCTAATTCTCGCAAGGCTCTAGTCTGCACTAAATTTACAATAAAAAATACTATGGGAATTTTAAGCCATATCATTTCACCGGCGCAATCCAGTCCCAGGTTCATGGTTTTGGCCGAGGGGGATGATATACGTATCATTGAAGCAGCGGTCCGCGCCAGCAACGACAAGATTGCAGATTGTATTTTGATCGGTACCCGCGAATTGATCGAACGGCGAGCTTTAGACGCCGGCTTATCGCTGGATAAAATCCATATCGAAGACCCGCTTAGGCCCGAAAAATCGCCTGCCTACGCGGATGCTTAATTTTTCTGCGGGCGTGAGCAAAAAATACTCATCCCCTTGTTTTCGCAATACACTGGCAAATAGCCTGGTGAGTGACTCGCGCTGAAACGCCCGACCCTCGTGATACCAGGTACCGTCCGATGCGATGCGGATATCGATTACCCCGTTTTGCCCGGGTTGCCAGTCTTTCTGCGTCAGACGCGATGATTATGCTTGTTCGATATCACGCAGCAACCGGTTTAGCTCAGACATGGCACAATCATGTTTTGCCGGCTGGATTGTGTCAAGCAGGGACTAGTCCGCATACTGCATGATAGAGGAGTGAATATGGTCAGGCACTGCCCTTAGCCAAACTGCATGGTTGATGATTTCAGCAGGAAAACGGTATCTTTTTGTAAGCTGGAATTGATTCATGCCACCGGTCTGATCGAATGGACCTTAAGTTGACAGAACCATTGCCGCTGCATACGATCGCAGAGGATAAGTGAAAATTTTAAATGAATAAAATACTTTCAATCTTAAATACTTGACCATTTTAGTCAGGATTGTATACTTGTAAACATAATATCTATAACCAGAAAACCTGGTTCGATGGCGGAAACGCAATGCCCTGAGTACCGAAAGGGTAGGTACGAAGAATATCACGAGAGGAAAGCAATGCAAGAAAACCAAGTGGGTAAAAGCGCTCACGCGCCGCGGCGATTGGTCAGGACAGTGTGAGTGAACCCGAGGTGAGCCTTGAGCCATGTCGGCTGGAAATTGACGGTAAGTCGATCGAAGCAATGGCGGGCGAGACTATCCTGGAGGCGGCTCGCCGTGCGGGCATCGATATTCCTGCAATGTGTGCTGATCCTCGGATGAAACCCACGGGCGATTGCGAATTGTGCAATGTCGTCCTTGACGATCATGCAGACCTTGTGAAGGCTTGCATGACTGTGGCCAAAGAGGGCATGGCGGTCCAGACTAAAAATTTGGAATTGAAGGCGCTGCGCAAGGACAGGCTCAATATCTATCTTTCCGATCACAATGCCTATTGCCAACCGCCCTGCACGGCGGCTTGCCCCGCCGGGATTGACATTGCCGGCTATATCGACCTTATACTCCAGAAAGATTATGCAGGGTCAACGGCCCTTATAAAGGAGATGCTACCGTTACCGGGTGTACTCGGGCGTGTGTGCCCGCGGCCTTGCGAAGACCCATGCAGGCGCATTCAGATTGACGGTAAGCCGGTTGCGATCTGCGCCTTGAAACGATTCGCGGCAGATAAGGCTGCCGAATCAGGATTGCCAACCCAGCCCGAGCCAAAGCCTGCAACCGGCAAACGCGTTGCCGTGGTTGGTGCTGGTCCGACGGGCCTCTCAGTGGCCTACTACCTGGCGCTTGAGGGGCATAAGGTTACGCTGCTCGAATCGGAAAAGAAGGCGGGTGGTATGTTGCGTTTCGGCATTCCGCCCTACCGTCTGCCCAATAGTGTACTTGACCAGGAGATCAACGACATCCTGTCGCTCGGCGTCGAACTGAAAACCAGCCAGAAGATGGGACGCGACTACCAGATCGATACGCTCAAAGATCATGGATTCGACGCCGTTTACCTGTCCATAGGTGCCATGGCTGCCAAACCGACGGGTATACCTGGCGACGATGCCGAGGGTGTTATGTCGGCGATCAAGTTTCTCGCCGACGTCAACTGGAACAAAACCGTCGATGTCGGCAAACGCGTCATCGTCATCGGTGGAGGCTTCACGGCGGCAGACGCGGTGCGCACAGCACGTCGTGTCGGTGCGTCCGAAGTTACCATGCAGTACCGGCGTACACGCACGGAGATGACGGCGGCCGCACACGAAATACACGAATGCGATGTCGAGGGTATTAAACTCGAACTCCTCACAGCTCCCGTTTCTGTAAAGGTTAAGAACGGACGCGTCGTTGGGCTAACGTCGCTGCGCATGGAACTCGGCGAGCTTGATGACAGTGGCCGCCGCCGCCCGGTCCCTATTCCGGGTTCGGAGTATTATACCCCAGCCGACACGATCCTCCTGGCAATCGGGCAGGACGTCGACGTCGCCGCGCTCAATGAGGGCGATCTCGGTCTCCACGAGAGATGGGGCACCATCGAGGTAGATGAATCAACGATGATGACCAACCTGCCGGGCGTTTTCTCTGGCGGCGATTGCGTCACCGGGGCAGCCACCGTCGTCGAAGGTGTGGGGGCTGGACGCCTGGGCGCCTTCGCTATCAATGCCTACCTGAACGGTGCCGACGAAGCTGGAATAGCCGCAGCGATCTTGCAGCACAAGCCCGAGTTTTTCGACATCGGCGCAAAAGCTGCGTCAGCCGCACCGATGAACGAAATGCCGGTTATAGATGGAGATGGTCGACTCAAGGCCTTCGAAATTTCGCAGCATGGCGGCGACGTGGATAATGACGAAGCCTTCAAAGAGGTTGAAGTCGGTTTTTCAGAGGAAGAGGCGTTGCAAGAGGCTGGCAGGTGCCTCATGTGCCGTTGCCAGGCGACCGGCGTGTGTACCTTGCAGAGCCTGTCTATCGAATACGGTGCCGGAACCAAAGTCTACCTGGGTCAGGAGGCATGGAAATGAATATAGCGCTCAAAGTCAGAGAGTCTGAACCAGTCGATCCGGGTATCGCAGCGCCGCTTGTGTCCTGGCCATTTTTTCAGCTCGAATTCGAAAAGTGTATCAAATGCTTGCAATGCGTACGCATCTGCGACGAAGTCCAGTATCGTGAAGTCTATACGGTCGACGAGTCGGGCTACCCGGTACTCGTCAGCGGCACCAACGACTTTCGCGATACACAGTGCAATAACTGCGGTCAGTGTGTCGGTGTGTGCCCGACGGGCGCATTGAAGGATTTATCCGACACTGGTGTTTTGCCCAAGAACCTGCGCCGGAAGACCACTACGACCTGTGGTTATTGCGGTGTTGGCTGCGCCATAGAGCTGGAAACGGAAATGGGGCAGGTGGTCGCCGTTAATCCCTCGCTCGCCTCCGACGCCAACATTGGTAATCTGTGCGTCAAGGGCCGTTTCGGCATGGACTTCATTCATCATCCCGACCGTTTGACACAGCCGTTGATACGCCGTGGCGGCAAGAATAGCCCCCTCGAACCGGCAAGTTGGGATGAGGCAATTGCCTTTACGGCAAAGCGCCTCAACGAGGTTAAGGCCAAACATGGCGCCCCCGCTCTTGCCGGCCTCACTTCGGCGCGAGCAACGAACGAGGACAATTTTGTTTTCCAGAAGATGATCCGGTGCGCCTTCGGCACCAACAACATCGACCATTGCGCACGGCTTTGCCATATGGCCTCCGCCGTCGCTTTAAAAAAGGCTGTTGGCTCCAGCGCCCCTTCCGCTTCTAGTCCCGATGTGCGCATGGCAACCGCCTTCATCGTGTGCGGATCGAACACCACTGTGACGCATCCTGTTATTTCGAGCCAGGTGTTCAAGGCTAAGTATGAAAGCGGGGCAAAACTTGTCGTTATCGACCCGCGTCGCATCGAGATGGTTGACCACGCCGATGTATGGCTGAGACCGAAGAATGGCACCAATGTCGCTGTGCTGAACGGCCTTGCGCGTATTATCTGGAAGGCGGGACTGGCCAACGACGAGTTCATCGAGGCGCGAACGGAAAACTGGCTGCCCTACATCAAGCATCTCGAAAAATATACGCCTGAGTATGTTGAAGAAATTTCTGGCGTGCCAAAGAGCAGGCTGCACGAGGCGGCTTTGATGTACGGCCAGGCATCGCGCGGAATGCTGCTATGGGGCATGGGCATCACCCAGCACCTTACCGGCGTCGATGGCGCTCTGGCCATGGCGAATCTATCACTTCTCTCGGGTCATGTCGGCCGACCCGGCACCGGATTTATCCCACTGCGCGGCCAATCCAATGTGCAAGGCTGTTCCGATATGCAGGGCCAGCACAACAACCTTCCGGGCTACCACGACATCAAAGACCCCAAGGATCGCGCGAAGTTCGAGAAGGCCTGGGGTGTACCGATGCCTGAGGACGAATATCTGACGGTGATCGAGATGGAGGAGGGCGCGGGTGAAGGCAACATCAAGGCCATGTACATCATGGGCGAAAATCCTATGGGCTCAAGTCCTGACATAAAAGAGGTCGAGCACGGCTTAAAGAATCTCGAATTCCTAGCCGTGCAGGATCTATTCCTGTCCGAGACAGCGGCGCTGGCCGACGTCGTATTCCCTGCCGCGAGCTTCGCCGAAAAGGATGGCACATTCACCAACACGGAGCGTCGCGTGCAACTCGTTCGCAAGGCAGTCGAGCCCACCGGCGAGGCGCGTGCAGACTGGGAAATCATTTGCGACGTATCGACCGCGATGGGCTACCCGATGAGTTATCCGGGCGCCGCTGAAATCATGGAGGAGATCGCATCTCTGGTGCCATCCTACGCTGGCATGCGCCATGCGCGGCTCGGCGGTAGCGGCCTGCAATGGCCCTGCTTTGATACCGAGCACCCCGGTACTCGCTTCCTTTATGAAGAGAACTTCCCAACTCCCTCTGGCAAGGGTCTGTTCCATGCCGTCAATCAGGAAGATGCGGGCGCGGACGTGGCCGATGACCTCTATCCGTTGAATCTCAACTCGGGCAGGTTGCTCGAACACTATCACACGGGCACCATGTCGCGACGTTCGCGCGGACTAAATCATATGCGACCCGAGGGTGAGGTCGAAGTGCACCCTGAGGACGCGCGCCGCTACGATCTGGAGGATGGTAGCATGGGACGCATCGTCACCAAGCGCGGCTCGATTGAAGTCAGGGTATTTGTGACCGATCGAACACCGGAGGGAGCGATTTTCTACCCGTTCCACTTCTCCGAAGCGCCCGCAAACAGGCTGATCAGCGGCACCTTCGACAAGGCCTCGCAAACCCCGGCCTACAAGCGAACCGCAGCGAGGGTAGAGCGTATCGAAGCCTAGCAAGATGCGCTCTCACCTCAATTCTGAGTTGCGGGACGCGGGACGAGCCCAAAGATATCGGCCGGCAAAGATGCGCCCTTCGGCATCTGAAACCGCCTATCTGCTGAGCAGGAACACTCCTACTAACGAGCGACCAATTGGTCAATTAAATAGAATCTAACCAGGGACTATTTGAAAATCCAGAACCACCAGACGATTGTACCTAACGAGATCAGTTTGATTCAGTCAAACTCACCAAATTGCCGCGGGGCAAAAGTAGCGGCAGGTAGCCGGCATGCCTGGTGGCTGAAATTTGGCAGGATTGACCGGCGGGAAGGAGCAATTTTGGGTGTGTCGGCGGAAATCAGTCAGATTACGGATGCCCCTGGGTAGCCCCCGGTCACCTCTGTGCAAGGGCTACCGACGCACGACAGCGATTGATAATATCGCGGGTTTACAGTTGCCGGGACGATATAGGATAATCCGGCCAGATCAACACCTCCACGGCCGATGGCATGACACTGAAGGTACTCGCACTGGGCGGCGACGGCATCGGTCCGGAAGTCGTCGACGCATCGATCAAGTTGCTGGATGTCGCCGCGCAATCGATCGCACTCGGCACCGAGTCGTCGGTCGGACCTCCGCTGACCGGTATCGGCCAACGGCTGACTAGCGAAGAGATCCTGCGGAGCATCGTCGATCCCACGCGGTGGTCGCCGAGGGCTTCTTCCCCAACGTCATGCCGGCCGACTTCGCCGACCGCATGACCGCGCGCGAACTGGAGATGCTGGTCGTGTTCCTCGGCGAACAGGGAAGCTAGACGATGGACGACGGCGGCGAGGACGACGTGAAATGGAAACGCCTGCGGGTCCCGGCGTTGCTGCAGGTGGTGCTGGTGGTGATGGTAGCCGTGCTCCGCGAGCCCCGGCTGTGGGCGCTGCGCTGGCTGTTCCTGCTCGCCATCCCAGGTCTGGTCACCTGGAACATCTACGGAGTGGTCCGTCCCACGACCGGGGCTCCGGTCGAACTGCGCCAGATGCATCCGGCACCACCATCGAAACTACGCGTGTTCGACACCAGCTACGACCTGACCACGCTCAAGAACCCGAAGCGGGCGGCGGTCCTCGAACAGCTCCAGGCCGACCCGGAGGGGGCGCGGGAACTGTATGACGAAACGGTCGCCGCCGGCCGTGAGGTCTATTACCAGAATTGCTTCTTCTGTCACGGCGACCACCTCGACGGTGCCGGCCACTACGCCCAGGGCTTCAACTCGCTGCCGGCCAACCTCCAGGATGTTGACACCATCGCCCAGCTGCGGGAGGCGTTTCTATTCTGGCGCATCATCACCGGCGGTCCGGGGCTGCCGAAGGAAGGCACGCCGTGGAACTCGGCCATGCCGGTCTGGCACGAAATGCTGGACGAGGACCAGGTGTGGGACGTCATCACCTTCCTCTACGACTACGTCGGCCAGGTGCCGAGCATGTGGGACCAGGACATCTCCCGGGTGGTTACCGGCATGAAGGACGATATCGCCCGAGAGCGTGCCGGCCAGACCGGGATGTCGCTCTACCTGCATCGCTGCGCCGTCTGCCACGGCGACGAGGGGTTCGGCGACGGCCCGGCCGCCGACCTGCTCTACCCGCGGCCGCGCGACTTCTCGCAGGCGGTGTTCAAGTACAAGACCACGCCGCCGCAACAGCTGCCAAGCGACGACGACCTGTTCGCCACCATCAGCGACGGCCTGCCCGGTACCGGCATGTCGGGCTGGGCCGGGCTGCTCAGCGACGCGCAGATACGCAGCCTGGTCCCGGTGATCAAGGGCTTCGACTTCACCACCGCGTGGGCCCCCGACGACGCCGATGACGAGGCGTTCGACGACGAGGGGCGCTACACCCGGGATGACTTCCGCGTGGTCACCGAAAGCGAACCGCTCGATGGCCAGGTGCCCTTCTCGCCCGAGTCGCTTACCCGCGGACGCAAGGTCTACCTGCGCTCGTGCAAGGAGTGCCATGGCAAAAAGGGTCGCGGTGACAGCACCTCGGGCAAGAAACTGGCCGACGACTGGGGCTACCGCATCTGGCCGCGCGACCTGACAAAGCCATGGACCTGGCGCGCGGCACGGCCCGTCAGCGCCAATGACGCCCCCGAGGAACAGGCGCGCGACGCCATCGTTAAGGTGGTCTACCGGCTGCTGTCAATCGGCATCACCGGCACTCCGATGCCGGCCCACCGCGAGGTTGAGGATGGCAACCTGGACCTGATCAACCTCAGGGACCGCTGGCACGTCGCCAACTTCGTCTACGCCCTGCACCGGGATTCCGTGCCGCCGGGCGACAGCAGGGTAATCACCGCCACCCGCCTCGGGGACACGCTGCCCGAGGCTGTCGACGACCCGCGCTGGGATGACATCCCCGCGACGACGCTGCACCTGGTTCCGAACATCATCCGGGAGGAGCGGCTGTTCACGCCGCTGAACGACTCCGTCACCGTGCGCGCGGTTTACGACGAGGAGCAGATCGCTTTTCTGATCGAGGTTCACGACCGCACCAACAGTCGTCCCGGCGACGCCTCGGCGGTCGCGATCCAGGACAAGGAGCTGGAACTGTTTTCCGACGCCTTCGCCATCCAGTTCCCGCAACAGCAAGCGTTCGCCACCTCGCCGGTGGTGACCAAGCCGCACTACCGCCACGGTGACGCCGCCCACCCGACCTCGATCTGGTACTGGAACGTCGGCAGCATCAGTCCCCGGCAGGCTCCGCGAACGGTGCATTTCGATGCCACCGGCCCCGACCAGGCCCTTGTACCGCGGCCGGACGGCGGCGGTCTCACGGCCTCGGGTCGCTGGCGCGAGGGGCGCTGGCGGGTGCTGATGACCCGTTCGCGGCAACCCGGCGGCAACGGCGACATCCGCTTCGACGACGGCCGCTTCATCCCGATCAGCTTCGCCAACTGGGACGGCAGCAACGGCGAGGTCGCGTCCAGGCACACCCTGACCACCTGGTACTGGCTGCTGCTGCAGCCCGAGGACAACCCGGCCCGTACCTACGGCCTGCCCGCCGGCAGCGGCCTGCTGACCTTCCTGCTCGGCTTCTGGCTGGTCCGCCACCAGCGGCGCCGGGCCACCGCTCCTACGAATTGAGGCAAGGCACCCTGTAGGGACGGCGCCCTCGCCACGATGAAGTAGTCGTCGCATCGCTCAAACTGCTCGATGTCGCCGCGAAAACGATCGGGCTCGACATCGACCTGGCAGAGGATCTGCTACACGGCGCCGCCTGGGAAAAATACGGTACCTTCCTTCACCCGCAAATCCTGGAAAAGGCGAAGCACTCCGATGTGCTGCTGGTCGGCATCACCGGCGGTCCCGCCTGGGATCATATCGTCATCGACGGTGGTCCCGAAGAACAGGACGGTCTGATGAAGCTGCGCCACGAGCTCGATGTGTTCGCCTGAAGTATAATGAAGAATAAACGACTCTTTTCCTAAAAACCAATAGTACTGGACAGTCGTTCATACGGGTATCAATCTCGCTGTCTCCACTGCATTTTGCTGAATTTGGTGTCCTTGCCGAAAAATCCTCCCCGAATGCCGACACTTTCTAGCCAATTCCGATCGTCAGGCCAACCGATGCCCTCGGTGACTGATAGTGTGGACGAGTATGGTTAGCTCTTGCTGATTTGGTGCCATGGTGCGTTGGAATCTTGTCTTTCCCTGTTTGTTATTTGTATATACGCCATCCAGAAACAGCATATGAAAGTGAACATCCGTGGGCACACAAGTAAAACGAATCTTCAAATTGAGTGCAGTTTGCGTGCAGTTCCGGAGACAATCTGGGAAAATGAAAATCGGCATTGCAATTAATTGCAGAGGGTGTATCCGTAAATAAGCAACTGATTTACTGCTGATTTATGTTTTCTCACGTTTGCTGGTGTAAAAAACAGAAAATTAAAAAATGGCGCGCTCGGCGGGAGTCGAACCCACGACCTTTGGCTTCGGAGGCCAACACTCTATCCAGCTGAGCTACGAGCGCACGGATGGCATCTTTCGTCTATTTCACATGCGGCTGTAATGAATTAAATCTGACAAAATTTCGCGCGCAGTGATTGTAGTACAGTCGGGCATACCAGGTCTGCCTTTTTCGACTAGACGAGTAGATTAGACGGATTATGGATGAAAAGTTATGATGCCTTTCATATTGAGCTATCGGGTATCCAATGGATGATGCAAATGAATTGAATGCTGTAGCCGGCTGGAAGGTCCAGTTAAGAGACTGGGCAGTCTCCCCCTCGCTGCGTGGTCGATACGAGGCTAAATCGATATCCCTGCTATTGCGCCCTGCGGTCGCGGTGCTATTAATCGTTTCCCTGTTCCAGGTATATTCGGAACGATATCTGGCCGCCATTATGCTGGTGACCTTCAGTCTGGTCCTGTGGCGCATTGTGCGTCACATCGTCAAGACCCGTATGGTCAAACCCTTTATGCTTTTATCCCTGCTGATGGGTACAGCATTCATGAGCTATGAGGCTCTGACTTATGATCCGGTCGGGCCGCTTATCGCGTCGTCTATTTTCCCGGTACTGGCTTATTTTTATCTTGGCCGGACTGCGGGCAACCTGTTCTCGGGTGCGCTGCTCGGATTAATTTGCCTGATACTGTTTGTGTTAAATCCGACAATCGAGACGCAAAACGCGATCAATATACTGATTACATTCTCGATGGTTTCACTGATCGCTCGTATGTACCAGATTACTCGCAGTAAGACCGAAGTCGTGTTTGAAAATTTGTCGAATACCGACGAGCTTACCGGTGCTTCTAATCGACGTGTACTGGACCGGGTTTTAAAGCGTGAGATTAGCCGATCGCATCGTCAGTTTTTACCGCTGAGCCTGTGCATGATGGATCTGGATGATTTCAAGGAGGTTAACGATAATTACGGACATCATCAGGGAGATTTAGTGCTGAAAAATTTTTGTCGAATCGTACAGGAGAACATCCGTAGCACCGATTATCTGGTTCGCTATGGCGGTGACGAATTTATTATCGTCACGCCCACAACCGACATTAAACACGCTCAAATGGTTGTCGAAAAGATCTCGACCGCGCTCAGTAATTTTGATTTTGGTACCGAACGCCCGATTCAAACCAGCGTCGGTATTGCTGAACTTAAGGACGGCGATACCATAGAAACACTGCTTAGCCGCGCGGACAAGGCCCTGTACGAGAATAAAACTAATAGTAAAATTACACCTGAGCATCACGTTGGCTAGCAATCCGTCGGACTCGGGGAATCGCAACGAGCATGGTGGGAGAGTGAAACCAGATTATCCCGATTTTGTGGCGCATAGTGGATCCTACGCAACGAGAAATCGGGAAATATGGGACGCTCCCCCACCAGCGCAGTAGATTCCCCCTAAGTTCGACAGACTGCGAGGTCTGGTTACTAAAATCTGTAACTGAATATATATTGTCGAGAAATTTTTATTGACCAATAAATTTGCGTTTGAATTTCTTTGCGATATAGGTAATTTTCAAGGATAATTCGAAAACTTTTTTCTACCTCTCGTCTTAATCTGGAGTTAATTTGTGAGTTCAGCGCAACACGATACTTTTTCGCCGAAAAACCTGACTGTACTCGGTGGCTTGTTACTAGTTGCCCTGATTCTGGGCGAGGTGGTCTTTTCGCGCAACAATAACGATGTGGTCGTTAAAATCGTGGGTGTCGGTACCATAGAAGATATCGCCATGCGGATAAAACCGGTGATTTCGATCGACAGCATCCTGGCTGGTGGCGCTGATGCGGGATCCGGCGAGATGGCGCAGAAATCACCTCAGGAACTGTATCAGGGAGCCTGCCTGGCCTGTCATACATCAGGTGTAGCCGGAGCGCCCAAAGTTGGCGATAGTGCCGCATGGCAAGGCCGTCTCGGTGATGGTATTGATGCGCTGGTCACTTCGGCGATCAAGGGTAAGGGTGCCATGCCACCGAAAGGTGGGTCGGCCTATTCGGATGACCAGCTACGAATAGTGATTGAATACATACTGGCTGAATCTGGATTGTAGTCATATTGATTTAGGCGCTATCTGGCCTGGCTTGTATTAAAAAGCGCAGCGAGTCTGCGCTTTTTTAATGCCCATTCCATCTCCTGTCCTGTTGCCGATAAGCGATTGCCTCGGCCAGGTGTGTGTCACGTATATCTAAATCCTCAGCCATATCGGCAATGGTACGGGCCAGACGTAAAATCTTATGGTAACTGCGTGCGGTCAGCTTTAGCTTATCTATCGAAGCTAATAACAGTCGCTCGCTGGCCTGGTCGAGCTTACAATTTTGATCAATCTGTTGATTCGTCATATTTACGTTGAGGCAATGCTGGCGATACAGTTGACGCGCTCTCGCCTTGATGACTCTTTTCCTGACCTGTTTGCTGGATTCGCCGGGCTTTTGCCTGTGGTTGATCAATTCGTCGTGCTCAAGTCGCGGCAGTTCGATCTGAATATCAATCCGATCCATCAGTGGCGCGGATAGTTTGTTGCGGTAGCGATTAAGCTGTTCGGCGCTACAAACGCAGCTTAGAATAGAATCGCATCCCCCCGGACAGGGGTTCAGTGCTGCGATGAGTTGAAATCTGGCAGGAAATTCGGCTTGGCGGGCTGCCCTGGAAATATGGATCTTGCCGGTTTCGAGTGGCTCGCGTAGTACTTCGATAGACCTTCGATCAAATTCGGTGAGTTCATCAAGAAACAGGACGCCATTGTGGGCGAGTGATATTTCGCCGGGTTTCGGGTGGCTACCGCCGCCGACCAGCGCAACGCCCGAGACCGTGTGATGGGGTGACTGGAATGGCCGCTGTAACCAGTTGTCGGGGTTGACCGGTTTGTGACTGATCGAACGGATACTAGCGCTGCTCATCGCCTCACTCTCCGACATTAGCGGTAATATAGTGTTGAGCCGTTGAGCAAGCATACTTTTACCGGTACCGGGAGGCCCCATCATAATCATGTGGTGGCCACCGCAAGCGGCGATTTCGAGTGCTCGCCTGGCCTGGTGTTGCCCATACACTTCGCTGAGATCGTATTCAAATCTAAGCGGAGTAGAAATCTCGGTCGAATCAATCAGCGGCAGGGATTCGCCACCGTTGAGACTGGCGCAAACTTCGGTCAACGAACCACAGGTAAATATGGATACACCTCGTACCAGAGATGCTTCGGGTTGATTGACCCTTGGAATAATGACCTGTTTCTGTGCCATTTTGCTGATGATTATAGCCGGTAGCAATCCTTCGACAGGGCGACATTCACCGCTTAGCGCAAGCTCGCCATAACAATCGAAATCGCGAAGTGTCGATGTGTTGATTTGATTCGAAGCCGAAAGTATGCCGAGCGCTATCGGCAGGTCGTAACGTCCACCCACCTTGGGCAGGGCGGCCGGGGCGAGATTTACCGTAATTCGACGCGCGGGGAACTCGAACCCGGAGTTGATAATAGCTGAGCGTACCCGGTCACGCGCCTCGCGTACCGCGGTTTCGGGAAGGCCAACCATGGTAAATGCTGGTAAGCCATTTGAAATATGGACTTCTACGGTGACTTCGGGTGCGCTGACACCTTGCTGGGCGCGTGTGGTAAGTTGAGTGAGTGACATGGATTCCTTTCCTTGATTTAAATGATAGCTATTTTGCTTTCAGGGATTTCTCCAGATTTTTGAGCTTGTCTTCGAGGGCTTTGAGTTTGGCACGGGTGCGTTGCAGGACAGCCGATTGAATATCAAATTCCTCACGGCTTACGAATTCCAGTTCCGACAGTTTCTGTTGCAGTAATGATTTCAGCCTGGTATCGAAGTCGCTTTTCACCTGCTGTAATTCGGGCGGTAGCAGTTGATTGATGTTATCCGACAGGCGATTGATAGTCTGGTTATCTAACATCTATATTCCCTATAACGGTGCGTTTCCAGCGTCCAGATGCACTGTAATGGTGCAATTATGATCTAACTGGGGTACCAGTGTAACGATTTATTCGTCTGCTGCCTAGATGAATAATTAAATCATTGATTTCAAGGGGTTTAAACGTTTATGGCACGGTTTCTGCTGTTAGGTAGGTTTTTAAATTTGAGGATTTCTGCAATGAAAATGGTTACAGCCATTATAAAGCCCTTCAAGCTTGACGATGTTCGTGAAGCCTTGTCGGAAATTGGGGTGCAAGGCATTACCGTGTGTGAGGTCAAGGGATTTGGCCGCCAGAAAGGTCATACCGAATTATATCGCGGTGCCGAATACGTGGTCGATTTTTTACCCAAGGTGAAACTTGAGATTGCCATCGACGATGCCCTGCTTGATCAGGTAATCGAAGTCATCGGTTCCAGTGCCAACACCGGTAAGATCGGAGACGGAAAAATTTTTGTTACACCAGTCGAACAGGCGATCCGTATTCGTACGGGTGAGTCTGGTTCAGATGCCCTTTAAAATCGGAGAGTACCTATGACAATTCAACGAAATCTCAAGAAGTACCTGGGTGCACTCTGCATGGTGCTGGTTACCGCCTTGCCGTCGCTCGCTCTGGGCCAGGAAACGGGGCTCGATTCCGGTGACACGGCGTGGATGCTAACATCGACCGCTCTGGTTTTGATGATGACAATTCCCGGGCTGGCCTTGTTCTACGCCGGCATGGTGAGGGCCAAAAACATCCTGTCGGTCATGATGCAGTGTTTTGCCATCACCGCGCTGGTATCGGTGCTATGGGCGCTGTACGGATATAGCATCGCGTTTTCCACTACCGGCATGGAACCAGGCGTAACCAACTTTTACTCATTTTACGGCGCGCTGGACAATGCATTCCTGGCCGGGGTCACGGTAGACAGTCTGACCGGGACCATACCGGAATCGGTGTTCATGACCTTCCAGATGACGTTTGCGATCATCACGCCAGCACTGATCGTCGGTGCGTTCGCCGAGCGTATGAAGTTTTCTGCCATGTTGTTGTTCATGGGGCTTTGGCTCACGTTAGTGTACGCACCGATGGCGCATATGGTCTGGAGCGGTGACGGCGGATTTCTCTGGGACATGGGGGTTCTCGACTTCGCGGGTGGTACCGTGGTCCATATAAACGCCGGAATTGCCGGCATCGTGGCCGCGCTAATGTTGGGTAAGCGGAACGGCTATCCCAAAACGCTGATGCCGCCGCACAACCTGGGGTACACGCTGATGGGGGCTTCCCTGCTGTGGGTCGGATGGTTCGGCTTCAACGCCGGGAGTGCGGTTGCTGCCAACGGTTCCGCAGGCATGGCCATGGCGGTTACCCAGATTGCAACCGCCGCGGCCGCGCTGGGGTGGATGTTCTCGGAATGGATCGGCCACGGCAAACCCAGCGTCCTGGGCATTGCCTCCGGAGCTGTAGCAGGACTAGTTGCAATCACGCCGGCATCTGGTTTCGTTGGACCGATGGGTGCTTTACTAATCGGTATAGCGGCCGGCGTCGGATGTTTCCTGGCTTCGACGAAGCTCAAGCGTGCGCTGGGGTATGACGATTCCCTGGATGTGTTCGGTGTGCACGCCGTCGGAGGCATCATCGGCGCGATCCTTACCGGGGTTTTTGCCGTGTCCATGGACGGGCTCATGATCGGCGAAACCACGATGGGCGCGCAAGTCTGGATTCAGATCAAAGGTGTTTTATTCACCGTCATTTTTGTTGGCGTTGGGAGCTACCTCATTCTTAGGATCGTGGATCTGATCGTGGGTCTGCGTGTTGGCGAGGAAGATGAAACCGAAGGACTCGATCTGGCTTTGCACGATGAACGCGGTTACAACCTTTAAAGGATCACTCCTCTGGCTGTGTCCATTCGGGCGCCTCGGGCGCCCCGTTTTTTTTTGCCACAGGATTAAATAGGTAGCTTGTATATTCAATAGCTGTCTCCTTTGCTATGATGATTGGGGGGTGCCGGGTGACCAGTATTCCCCTTTTTTATACGCCATCCCGGGACGGAGTGGATTCCCAATGTTCTGTCATATTTATCGCAGCAGCCGTAAAGTCGATACCTATTTATACCTGGTAGACAAGGACGATTTTTCGATCTTACCGGAGAGCCTGCTTAACCTGTTCGGTGATCCCGAATTCAGCTTCAGCTTCGAACTGGCTGTCGATAAAAAACTGGCAAGGGAGAATACGGCTGAAGTACTGGAAAACTTGAAGTCGCAGGGTTATCACCTGCAACTACAGAGCGATGTGCTGGTGGAGCAAATGCTGGCGATGAAGGCTGCCAACTAAGAGCGAGAGCTGTCTCAGAGACGATCACGCAGGGCGTAGTAACTCATACCAAGCACCAGTCCGGGCCAGCGTAGCCAGTCGCCGCCTGGAAAAGATCGCGTCGGCAGTTTACCAAACAGGTCAAATTTCTCGGTTTCACCGGCAATTGCATCGGCGATGAGTTTACCTGCCAGTGTCGATAACGCTATACCATGCCCGGAGTAGCCCTGTGCAAAGTAGGTGTTGTGCCTGCCTAGACGGCCAAAGTGCGGCATGCGGTTGAGTGTTACTGCGAGGGTGCCTCCCCAGGCGTATTCGATCGGTGTATCGGTCAGCTGTGGGTAAATTTCGAGCATGGGCTTGCGTACGAATAATTCGATGTCCCGTGGGAACCTGGAACTGTAATTTTCACCGCCGCCAAATAGTAATCTTTTGTCCACGGAGAGGCGGTAGTAATTGACCACGAAGCGGGAATCGGCGAATGCAATATCCTGCGGGTTAATTTCATTGACCCGCTCCTCACTCAACGGTTCGGTGGCGACGATGAAATTATTGATCGGCATGATCTTGCCGGATAAACGCTTGTCCAGCCCTCCAAGATATCCATTACAGGCCAGTACAATCGAATCGGCTTCCACCGTGCCGCGGTTGGTGAGTACGCGTGTGATTTTGCCTTCCTGATAGCTCTCTACCACGGTGTTTTCGTGCAGTATCGCGCCATTTTTTATCGCCGCTTTGGCTATTCCCAGTGCGTAGTTAAGTGGGTGCAAATGGCCGGCGCCCAGATCGAGGCTGCCCCCGTAATAGTTGTCGCTGCCGACCAGAGCGGCCATTTCCGCGCGTTCAAGATATTCAATCGAATCGTATTGATAATGCTCGCGGAGGTGGTCGACATAGGCGCGTGTATGGCCGGCGTAGCCCGGTTTATGATCGGGATGTGCAACGCCTGGTTTCAGATCGCAGTCAATTTCATAGTCGGCGATCAAATTCCGGGCGATTGCCTTGGCGTCCTGTGCCAGGTCCCAGAGTGCTCGCGCGGTGCTTTTTCCGAGTAATTTTTCCAGTTCAATCTGTTTCTTGCGCTGCCCGCTGCCGAGCTGCCCGCCGTTTCTACCCGAGGCTCCCCAGCCAACCTTGCGGGCTTCGAGGAGTATGACTTTATAGCCATTTTTTGACAGATGCAGCGCAGTGGACAGCCCGGTGTAGCCACCACCAATCACACAAACATCGGCACGACTGGACCCGTCTAGCGGGTTAGTATCAGGACCTCGATTCCGACTTGCATGATAATAGGAGTTCGGATAGTCGGCCGTATCGCTTCGATCTTGCGTGAGTTTAAATGCCATGAATCGTCCGTGATTACTATTTCAAATCTTTGTGGGTCTGATCCAGGCTTTTCCAGGCACGCTCGAAGAAAACATCAATATCCGATTTTTGGATCACCAACGGCGGCGAAACAATCATCGTATCGCCGACAGCGCGCATGACCAGGCCATTATCGAAGCAATGTGTCCGGCAAATTATGCCGGCGCCCCTGTCCTTGTTATATTTAACGTAGTTGGCCTTATCTTCAACCAGTTCGAGTGCACCCAGCATTCCGACGCCACGAGCTTCGCCCACCAGTGGGTGGTCGCCCAGTTCGCGCAGGCGTTTCTGGAAATAGGGAGCGGTTGACTCGCGCACGGTTTCGACAATATTTTCGCTTTGCATCAGGCGGATATTGGCTGCAGCTACGGCCGCGCAAACTGGATGACCGGAATAGGTATAGCCGTGGTTGAACTCACCACCCTGGTTAACCAGTACATCGACGATTCGGTCAGAAACCATCACGCCACCAATCGGCAGGTAGCCCGAAGACATGCCCTTGGCCATCGGCATCAGGTCGGGTTTGAGATCCAGCAGGTCGCTGCCAAACCAGTGGCCGGTGCGGCCGAAACCGCATATCACTTCGTCTGCGATGAACAGTATTTCGTATTGGGCGCAGATTTTCTTCACTTCGCCCCAGTAACTATCGGGCGGTACTATCACGCCACCAGCGCCCTGGATCGGTTCGGCGATGAATGCTGCAACCCGGTCTTCTCCAAGCTCTTCGATCTTGTCGGCGAGCGACTGTGCTACCTCGCGGCCGAACTCTTCGCTGTCCAGATCTTTACCCAGTTCGCAGCGTTTACCAAACCAGTATGGCTGCTCAACGTGGACTATATTTGGAATTATGCCGCCCTGCTTGTGCATATCGGCCATACCGCCGAGGCTCGAAGCGGCGATTGTGCTGCCATGGTAGGCGTTGTTGCGGCTGATGATGACGCGCTTTTCAGGTTTACCAAGGATATCCCAGTAACGCCAGACCACGCGAAGCACGGTGTCGTTGGCTTCGGAACCGGAGCTGGTGAAAAACGTATGATTCATGTGCGCGGGAGTCACTTCGGCGAGTAATGCGCCCAGCTCTGCCACGGGTGGATGGGAGGTTTTAAAAACGCATTGTAAAAGGGTAACTGCTGGATCTGATTATGCGCGGCGTCGATCAATTCCTGTCGACCGTAACCCATGTTCACACACCATAGACCCGCCATCGCGTCGAGGTATTCGTTGCCGTCGGAATCGGTTAGATAAATACCCTGTGCCGATTCGATGATACGTGCGGCATTATCCTTCAGATCCTTCGGATTGGTGAAGGGATGGAGGTGATGAGCACTGTCGAGACCTTGCCATCTCTCGGTGTTATTGCAAGACAGGGTAGCTGATTGGTGGTTCATGGTTGTCTCCTGTTTAGACCGACTGTGCCAGAGTAATGAGGCGCATTGAATGTGGGTAAATTTCAACGATATTGGTATATTGTGATCACAAAATACTAAGAAGTCAACATCGGCAAAAAGCTTTATATAATATGGCTTAAGCAGCCTGTTAACTGACCGTTTAATCTTGCCTGTGATAGATTTTGTGGATCAAAGGTGATCACAATATACCAATATCGTTGAAATTTACGATCCGGATGTTTCGATGATTACGCCCGGTGGCGGTGGTGTGCATTGCATGTGCCAGGCACTGGGGCGTGACCCAGGTTAGGCTTCTTCGCTCGACATCGCTAATTCGAGCTCGCGGCGCTTTTGCTGGCGAAACATTATCCAGCCGGCCAAGATTACACCGATGGCTACGACTACAATAATGATCGTCGCGAGCGCATTGATGTCGGGACGTAATCCCAATCGGACCCGCGAATAAATTAACATCGGCATCGTGGTGGCGCCGGGGCCCGAGACAAATGTGGCTATTATTAAATCGTCCAGGGATAGCGTGAAAGCCAACAGCCAGCCAGCCAGCATGCCCGGTGCGATCAACGGCATGGTGATATCTGTCATCACCCGGAATGGTTTGGCACCGAGGTCCTGCGCGGCTTCTTCGAGGTCTTGCGACATGCCCGCGAGACGCGACTGAATAATGACCGCGACATAGGCCATCGAAAAGGTAATATGGGCGATCGTGATCGTTGTGAAGCCGCGTTTATCGGGCCAGCCGATCAATTCTTTCAGGGTAATAAACAGTAATAACAGCGACAGGCCGGTGATCACCTCGGGCATTACCAGCGGTGCGGTTACCATACCGGTGAACAGTGTGCGCCCTTTGAAACTTCCGAATCGCACCAGTGCGAGCCCGGCAAGCGTTCCGAGTAATGTTGCAAAGCAGGCATTGACCGTGGCTACTTTCAGACTCAGTGCGACCGCTTCCCAGACGTCTTCGCTTTCGAACAGGACCTTATACCATCGGATAGACCACCCACCCCATACCGGCACCAGTTTGGAATAATTGAACGAATAAATGATCAGTAACACCATCGGGATATAAAGAAACGCCAGACCGAAGCAGGTAGTGGTAATTAGAAATCTGGAGCGTTGCCCGGAGTTTTGCATGTCTTAGCTTTCCACCTGCTTTCCCTGGGTATGCTGGTAAAGCATCATTGGCAGAACCAGGACTATCAACAATATTATCGCCACCGCTGAAGCGATAGGCCAGTCATGGTTGGCGGTAAACTCGTTGTAGAGTAAGCGGCCAATCATCAACACATTGCCGCCACCGAGCAGGTCCGGAATGACAAATTCACCGGTTGCCGGAATGAAAACCAGTAATGATCCGGCAATGATACCCGGAATCGTCAGCGGTAAGGTCACGGTGAGAAAAGTGGTGACAGGTTTTGCACCCAGGTCAGCCGCCGCCTCGCGCAGGGAACCGTCGAGCTTCTCCATATTGGCGTACAGTGGCAGGATCATAAATGGTAAATAGGTGTAGACGATGCCCACATAAACGGCGAAAGGTGTATACAGAAGTCGGACCGGATCGTCGATCAAGCCTAGAAAAATGAGTACATTATTGATCGTACCCTGGTCGGCCAGCAATCCCATCCAGGCATACACGCGTAACAGGAACGAAGTCCAGAACGGCAGGATGATCAACATCAATAATATATGTTTGTAAGTGTGGCTGGCGCGAACGATGGCATAGGCCATCGGATATCCTATCAGCAGGCAGATCAGGGTCGAGATGCTTGAAATTTTAATCGAGTTTATATAGGTCTTAAAATATAAATCGTCCTCCCACAGGTAGACGAAGTTCTCGAACACCAGTTTTATCTGAACCACACCATCATCGACCCACTCGGTCATCGGCTGGAATGGCGGACTCGCAATCGCAGGTTCGGCCATGCTGATTTTTAAAACGATGAAAAATGGCGCGAAGAAAAATAGCAGTAGCCAGAAATAAGGGACGAAAACAACCACAGACTTCCAGTTGTGTTGCAAAGTGTGGAACAGACGCTTTTTCAATGACGAATTTATATCGGCTGCTGGGTTACCGATCTCGTCGGTATCGATCATTTGGTCAATACCACCACGCTCGATGCATCCCAGCTGAGATAAATTTCATCTTCCCAGTCGTGCACCAGCGAACCGTCTCTGGGTCGTGACAGGTTAGGTGAGGTGATTTCAATAATAGTGTCGTTACCTACCCTGACACGATAGGTCGACAGTTTACCAAGGTAACCGATATCGTCGATGGTCCCTTTCAATTGATTGGGTTCTGCTGATTCGGGAGGCGTTTTTGAAACTCTTATTTTTTCCGGGCGAATAGCAGTCCAGACCCTGGTGCCTTCCTGGATAGCAAAACCATGGTCAATATAAAACTCACACTCGGGCTCTTTGCTTTGCACTATAATATGATCTGGCCCGTTCTCGGTCACCCGGCCCTCAAACATATTGGCACTGCCTATAAAATTAGCGACAAGCCGGGATTCAGGAAATTCATAGATCTCGGTCGGCGTGCCAATTTGCATAAAGCGACCCGCCTCCATCATCGCAATTCGTGTCGACAGGGTCATCGCCTCTTCCTGGTCATGGGTGACGACCACGAAGGTGACACCGAGTTTTTCCTGGATATTCATCAATTCAAACTGGGTGTTTTCTCGCAGGCGCTTGTCGAGTGCGCCCAGTGGCTCGTCGAGTAATAAGACCTTGGGTTGCTTCACCAGGGAGCGTGCCAATGCCACTCGCTGTTTCTGGCCACCCGATAATTGATGGGGTTTGCGTTTGGAGAACTGGGTTAATTCAACCATCGCAAGCATTTCGTCGACCCGCCGTTTAATTTCGCCTTTATCGATACCGTCGCGCTTCAACCCATAGGCAACATTATTTTCCACGGTCATATGCGGGAATAATGCGTAGGACTGAAACATCATGTTGACGGGCCGTTCGTAGGGCGGCACGTTGGTCATATCGACGCCGTCGATATAGATAGTTCCTGAAGAGGGTGTTTCAAAACCGGCAAGCATACGCAGTAAAGTAGTTTTACCGCAACCCGATCCACCGAGTAACGAAAATAATTCTCCCTGATATATCTCGAGGTCTACGCTATCAACCGCGGTAAATGGGCCGAAGTTTTTGCTGAGACTTTGCACCCTGATAAAGGGTTTCGCTTCGGGATCCATCCATGGTCGGTCGACGAAATTAGCCTGATTAGACATTTGGTAGATTCACGAATATGAACAGGGTCAAAAAAATGGAGCGATTGCTAACAATCGCTCCAGTGTATAGTGGCTAACTTAATTGCCCGACTTGAAGTTAGTCCAGGTCCTGGTCGAAATCCGCTCAATTTTCGGTGGTAAAGGTACAGCGGTATACATCAGTGCGACCTGGTCCGGCGGTGGAAATGCTGCCGGACTGCTGGTGACCGCCGGATCGATCAAGTCGATCGCGTCCTTGTTGGCGGTCGCATACCAGGTGTAATCACTGTCAGCTGCACCCACTTCAGGACGGCTCACATAATCCAGAAACAGATATGCATTCTCGATATTTTTGGCATCTGCTGGAATGGCCCAACTGTCAACCCATAGCCGTGCTGCTCCCGGTCCGGGTGGCAGGAAGAAATCCAGCACCACGCCGGTATTGGCTTCTTCGGCGCCAGACATTGCCAGTAAGCCGTCGGGTCCCCAGGTGACCGAAACACAAAATTCGCGCGTCGGCATTCTCTGGTAGGCATAGTTGTCAAAGGTCTTGATGTAGGGGCGAATTTTCGCCAACAGAACTTCGACTTCTTTATAGTCGGTTTTCTTGGTGGACGATGGATCCAGGCCCAGGTAGGCCAGGGCCATAGGTATTACGTCGCCCGGAGAGTCGAGGAATGAAACACCGCATTTAGCGAGCTTTTCCATGTGCTCGGGTAGAAAAATCATATCCATCGAGCCGATAGGTGCATTCGGGTAGGTTTCCTTTACCAGTGCCGCGTTATAGGTTACGCCGTGCGTTCCCCACATAAAAGGAACCATGTAATTGTTACCCGGGTCCCAGTTGTTCAACTTATCCATAACCTCAGGGCTCATATGCTTGAGGTTGGGTATCTTGGATTTATCAAGTTCCAGAAATATTCCCGCTGGAATCAGGCGGCCAACATCGGCAGCAGCGTGGATGACGACGTCATAGCCAGTACTGCCTGCCAACAGCTTGGCTTCGATGGCCTCAGAAGAGTCATAAACATCGTAGGTGACCTTGACGTCGAACTCCTTTTCGAAATTAGAGATCGTGTCCTCGGCTATGTACTCGGCCCAGTTGGTTACGTTCAATACGCCAGCGGCCGTCACTGCACTCGATCCGATGATCAATGCAGTAGCGACGCTGCTGACGATTGCGCCTTTAATGGTGTATCTAAAAGTTTTCATCTTTATCCTCCTAGGGTTTATTTTCAGTAGTTTGAACTCCGGTATTGTTCAAATTAATTTTATTGTCGATGGCTTAACAGTAGCTCATTTACCGGTAGCGCCTTACCTGCGATGCCTGACATTAACATAGTGATGACCTGTTTGTCATTTACCACTAATACGATTTGTGATCACATTAATTCCGTCATGCCGAGAGTCGATGTATATCCTGGCTTTTATCAGGAAAAATGACCTCGAGTAGTTCATAAACCATGGCAAGTGCCTGGACTCGTTTAAATCCCGCTGCACCGATCAGAAAATTTTGCCATAGCCCTTCGATCATTCCTTCAATACTAAACGCCGCTGTTTGCGCGCTTAAGTCTGATCGACTGGTTGCCCCGATTTCAGTGCATAGTGACAACAATTTTCCTGAAAAGGCCTGGTCATGAACGCCACATATTTCCATGTACCCGGGGCGGGAGCGCGTTTCGCCCCAGAAGGCGTACCAGACGCTGATTTTCTTACGATTACAGATCGACGGATTAAAAGTGGATTTTATTATTGCGCAAAGCTGAGACACAGGGTCTTCGGCGGCATTACTGTAGGCATCTATCCAGCATTGCATGTACTCATGGCTCAGATGCCGAAGCGTTTGTTCGAACAGGGATTTTTTAGACTGGAAATGGAATATAACAACACCCTGCGAAACACCGGCATGTTCGGCTATTCGCGCCAGGGTCGTATGGGAAAGGCCGAGCTTGTCGATGCAGTCGATAGTTGCCTCGATTAACTGGCGTTTGCGAAATTCGCTTTGAACGGAGCGATTCCGACTTGGCAGATTTTTCTCGGTTACGCTGGTTAGCATCGGTTGTTTAGTCTGGTACTCTGATCACTATTGGTTGCAATTTAAAACTTTATGAGCGTTTAGTCAACCAAAATTCATATATTATTGATATAGTTGACTTTTATCATGAATTTATTATAATTTCTCCGCCATATTGTGCTAATTAGTCGAGGATGAAAGCCCATGCCAGCTACAACAACAGATCTAAAGCGGATCGATAATCAGTTTATTCATCCCTGGGACGATATTGCCAAGTTGGGTCAAAACCAACGTACCGTGGTGGATAAGGGTGATGGCGTATACGTCTATGATAGTGATGGTAATCGTTTGCTCGATGGCCCGGCAGGCATGTGGTGCGTCAATATTGGGCACGGACGCGAGGAAATGGCGCAGGCCATTTATGACCAGATCATGCAGTTGCCCTACACCTCGCCCTGGTCGCTGACGACTGGTCCTGCTGCCAAATTTAGTCAGGCCCTGGCTGCGGAGGCACCCGGCGATCTGAATCACGTGTTTTTCACCACCGGTGGCTCGACCGCAGTGGACTCAGCCTTACGATTTGTTCAGTTTTACAACAATGTTCGCGGTAAACCTAAGAAAAAACATATCATTGCGCGTAAAAAGGGATATCACGGCAGTACCTATTTAGCAGCGAGTGTTTCGGGTAAGGAACGCGACAAGAATTCACTCGATTTTATCGAAGATCTGGTGCATCACATCCCGGCCCCGCACCCCTTGTGGAAAGCCGAAGGGCAGTCGGATACAGAATTTCTCGATCAATGTGTGGCAGACCTGGAGAATTGCATTCTGGAAGTCGGCGCGGATCGCTGTGCCGTATTTGTCGCGGAACCGATTCTTGCTTGCGGTGGTGTCATCGTACCACCCCAGGGCTATCACCAGCGCTGTCTCGAAATATGTCGAAAATATGACTTGCTGTATCTGTCTGATGAAGTAGTCACTGCCTTCGGCCGCCTGGGACACTGTTTTGCCTCGGAGGCTGTATTTGGCATACAGCCGGATATTATTACCACCTCGAAAGGTATGACCTCGGCATACGTGCCGATGGGGGCCTTCCTGGTATCGGATCGCCTGCTCAATGAAATCAATCGACTCGGTGGCGACAGCGCGGTATTTTCAAATGGATTCACCTACTCTGGTCACCCGGTAGCAGCAGTCGCCGGATTAAAAAATCTTGAAATCATGAAACGCGAAAAGTTGTTTGAACACGTACGGGAAGTTGGTCCCTATATGCAGGAACAGTTGCAAAGCCTGCGTGATATCCCGATTGTCAGCGATGTGCGAGGTATCGGGTTGATGGCTTGCGTTGAGTGTGAATTGAAGCAGGGCGATAACGATCTGGAGTTGGATTATCAAATCGGCAATCGAATTGACGAGCACTGCCAGTCCCTGGGATTGATCGTTCGTCCGCTGGTCAATATGTGTGTCATGTCGCCACCCTTGACCATTACGCGCGAACAAATTGATGAAATGATCGGCATTTTGCGAAAAGGAATCGAGCTGGCCATGCACGATCTCGCCGACGAGATCGGTAATGAAAAAACTGGTGATAAACGCCAGGCATGGGGAGGTTAGGGCATCCCTGCCTGAACCGGTTAATCCGGAAGACCGGGTTTCCCGTTAAATGCCGAATACTAGTTAAAGGGGTTATGGACTATGAAATTTACCACGGCAGAAGCACTTTCCCATAAGGCGAGCGGCAATCGAGAAATCAACATAAGCTGTAGGAGATGAAGATGTGCGACTGGTGAAATGGGCAGCCGAGGGTATGCGTTCTAGCGTGTTCGATGAAATACTACTGTCCGATCTGGAACTTGGCATCTGCTCTTTTCAAAACCAGCTACGTGACATGGTCCCCGTGGTTAGCCTGGATCAGCCGCCAGAATCGGGCAATTTAAAGCAGGTTAATCAGCAGTTGGTCGATCAGCGTAAGCTGACAAACGTCGCCTGATTTTCGGCGCCTGATAGTCGACGAGGCCCCGATGCGTGATCCCCGTTACGATCCCCTGTTTGAACCGCTAAAGATTGGACCGGTTACCGCGCCCAATCGGTTTTACCAGGTGCCGCATTGCTGTGGTATGGGGTACCAGAGACCGCAGATGATGGCTGCGATGCGCGGTGTCAAGGCCGAGGGTGGCTGGGGGGTGGTGTGTACTGAGTATTGCTCCATACACCCTAGCTCCGATGATATGCCTTTCCCGCATTCCAGCCTGTGGGGTGATGACGATATTTGCAATTTACGCCTGATGACCGATGCGGTACATGAGCACGGTGCGCTCGCCGGCGTCGAACTCTGGTACGGTGGCCACCGCAGTGCGAATATGTATAGCCGGGAACTGGCATTCAGCGTTGATAGCCTGCCCAACACAGCGCTCGTGGGCATGCCGGTTCAATCCCAGGCGATGACGCGGGCAGACATCGATACCTTTCGAGGTTGGCACAATGCAGCGGCAGAACGTGCAGTCGAAGCCGGCTTCGATATCGTCTACGTCTATGCAAATCATCGCTATCTGCTGAACGATTTTCTTTCGCCGGTTCTTAACACGCGCTGCGATGAATACGGCGGTCCGGCAATCAACCGGGTACGCCTGGTCAGGGAAATCATCGAGCAGACCCTGGAAACAGTCGGGCATCGATGTGCGGTGGCGGTACGCTATTCGGTGCCGGCCGAAATCGGATCGGATCCGAACGAACTGTTCGAAATGTTTGAAGCGATTGCCGAGTTACCCGATTTATGGGATATCACGGTCACCGATTACAAGCTGGAAATGGGTAGCTCCCGTTTCGTCAAGGAGGCATCCAACCAGGCGGCGGTGGCCAAAATTAAATCACTGACGACAAAACCGGTGGTAAGCGTGGGTCGCTTCACCTCGCCGGATACCATGTTGAGCCAGATAAAAAATGGCGTACAGGACTTTATTGGCGCGGCTCGTCCCTCGATAGCTGACCCGTTCCTGCCGAGCAAGATCGATCAGGGCCGTATCGACGATATCAGAGAGTGTATCGGTTGTAATATCTGTTACGCGCACGATACGCTCGGGAGCCCGATTCGTTGCACTCAAAATCCGACCATGGGTGAGGAATGGCGTCGAGGCTGGCATCCTGATCGTGTCCCAGCGAGGCACGCCGATGAAACAGTACTGGTGATCGGTAGTGGTCCAGCGGGACTGGAAGCGGCCTGTACACTGGGTCAACGCGGTTATAGTGTAATTCTGGCGGAAGCCGAAACCGAATTGGGCGGGCGTATCAATAGCGAGAGCCGATTGCCCGGACTTTCAGAATGGGCGAGGGTGCGCGACTGGCGACTGGGACAAATTGCCAAATCGTCGACTATTGAAGTCTACCCCGACAATTGGCTCGATGCCCGGGCGGTGCTCGAACTCGGGATGCAGCACGTGATTATCGCCACCGGTGCCAAATGGCGCTGCGATGGGGTCGGTCGCTGGCGCTCAACTGCTTTTAAGGGCTGGGAGCGGCCGAACGTGATTTCGGTTGATCAAATATTAAACGAACATCTACCCAAGACAAGCGTTGTAATTTATGATGATGACCACTACTACATTGCGAGTGCAATCGCGTTAAAGTTGCGTGCCGAGGGCATAGATGTGACGCTGGTAACGCCGCAAGGCAGGGCTGCCGGGTGGAGTTTTTATACCGAGGAGCAGCATATGGCGGTGAAAGCCATGTACGATGCGGGTATCGATATTGTCACCGACCGGGGACTCACTTATTTCAAACAAAACAAAATCGGCCTGGAGTGCGTGTTTAGTGGCAGGGAAAGCGATATTGCAGCCGATTATCTGATTCCGGTAACGGCGCGTATTCCATCAGCTGAACTCTGGTTTGGGCTCGAATCCCAGGCCGAAATTTTTCATGCAAATGGTGGGCTGACTATTCAGCGTATTGGTGATTGTGCCGCCCCCGGTATAATTGCCTCTGCAGTTTACGCTGGACACAAGGCGGCACGGGAACTGGGTTTGGATAATAAAGATCAATTAGAAATTAAACGAGATCGAGTGGTAGTGAATACAACATGAGTAGAGACCCTAAATACGACATTTTATTCGAGCCGGTACCGATAGGGCCGGTGACCGCCAAAAATCGTTTTTTCCAGGTACCGCACTGTAATGCTCTGGGTCATGTGCGGCCACGCGCTGAAGCGGCAAATCGGAAGGTCAAGGCTGAAGGTGGCTGGGCCGTGGTATGTACCCAGGAAGTAGAAATACACCCCAGTGCAGAAATGACCCCTTCTGTCGAAGGTCGACTGTGGGATGATCGCGATATACCGGCGCATCGGCTGATGACCGACGCGGTGCACGAACATGGATCACTCGCCGGTATCGAACTCGCGTATAACGCCTTACATTCAGTCAATCTGTACAGTCGTATTGCACCGCTTTCCCCGAGTGCAACCGTGGCTCACGGTAACTTTCCGGTGCAGGCGCGCGAAATGACGCATAAAGATATACGTAATTTGCGTCGATGGCATGTCGATGCGGCCAAGCGCGCCAGGCAGGCAGGATATGACATCGTCTACGTCTACGCAGGGCACGATATGAGCGTTTTCCAGCATTTTCTCAAACCGCACTATAATCGCCGATCGGATGAATACGGCGGCTCGCTGGATAACCGCGTACGCCTGTTGCGCGAAGTACTAATTGATACACGAGAAGCGGTCGGTGATCAGTGCGCAGTGGCGCTGCGATTAGCCGTGGACGAACTGCGCGGAGCAGACGGATTGCAGGCAGAATGCGAGGGTCGTGATGTGATCGGAATGCTGGCCGAGCTACCGGATCTGTGGGATGTGAATATCAGTGGTTGGGAAAATGATTCGGCGACGGCGCGATTCGAGCCGATCGAAGGGTTCCAGGAACCCTACACCGCCTTCGTCAAATCCCTGACCAGCAAACCGGTTGTCGGAGTAGGGCGTTTTACCTCGGCCGACGCCATGGTGTCGCAAATTAAACGCGGTGTACTGGACCTGATCGGCGCCGCGCGACCATCGATTGCCGACCCTTTTTTACCGCGTAAAATTGAACAGGGACGACTCGAAGATATTCGCGAATGTATCGGCTGTAATATCTGTGTTGCGCAGGACAACCTGAACGGGCCGATTCGGTGTACCCAAAATCCGACCCAGGGCGAGGAATGGAAACGTGACTGGCACCCGGAAACCATCGAACCCGTGGTTAGTAATGACGCGGTTCTAGTAGTTGGCGCGGGACCCGCAGGACTCGAATGCGCAATGCAACTTGCCAATCGGGGGTACCATGTAACGCTATCCGAGGCCGCGGAAACCCTTGGCGGACGTGCCACACTCGAAAGTCAACTTCCCGGGTTGGCGAGTTACGCGCGAGTGCGTGATTACCGCGAATCCCAGATAGCGCGGCAGGTTGATGTTGAGGTTTATCGGGGAAATGCCCTGTCGGCCGAAGACATTCTCGGGCTTGAAATTCCGCATGTTATCCTCGCCACCGGGTCCAAATGGCGCAGGGATGGTGTTGGCCGGGCGCATGCATTTGCTGTGGACGGCATCGAGTCTGTCTCTGTTCTCACGCCTGATGACATCCTGTCAGGAGCGAAGCCAAATGGACGAGTGTTAATTTATGACGACGACCATTATTACATGGGCGGTGCGATAGCGGAACGCTGTCGCCAGGATAATCTGCCGGTCTGCCTGGTTACGCCGGATTCGAAGGTATCGAGCTGGACCGTATATACCCTTGAGCAGGAGAAAATACAGGCCAGGTTATTGTCACTCGATGTCGAGGTGGTGGTCTCGCATCAGCTTTCAAAAGTCGCTGAAGGATCAGCAACAATTGCTAATGTTTTCGATAAAAACCGCCGCGTAGAAATGGCTTTTGATACTTTAATTATGGTGACTTCGCGCCAACCATATGATGCACTCTACCAGGAATTATCAGGACAGTCGGATAGTTTTAAAACCCTGCTTAGCATCGGTGACTGTCTGGCACCCGGTACCATAGCGGCCGCGGTCTTTGATGGGCATTTAGCCGCGCGAAACCTGGAGTCCGATATTGATTTTTATGAGCCGCTGTTTCGTCGGGAGATACCGGGGCTGGATTGAGAAGGCTCGACGCGAACCTTCTTCTGTTATTTTTCACACACTCCTACTTTAGGTACTTCGTAGTATTTAAAGAGTAATCGTGTGTGAAAAAATCACCCATAAGAAACTACTAGTCCCGCCCAGCGGCCAACACATACAACATCTCGAGCCCCAGGGTTGCCGCCGCCAGGGAAGTGATCTCGGCGTGGTCATACGATGGCGCCACTTCGACGATATCCATGCCTATCAGATTAATACCCTGTAGCCCGCGTATAATTTTTAGTGCGCGATCGGTGGTTAGGCCGCCGATGACCGGAGTACCGGTGCCTGGTGCATAGGCCGGGTCGAGGCAGTCGATATCGAATGTCAGGTAACAGGGGTTATCACCGACCCGGGTTCGAATTTGATCGATGACTTGCTCGGCTGATAAATCATTGGCTTTAGCGGCACTGATGACCTCGAACTGGTGTTTGCTTTCGGTGTACTCGGTGCGTATGCCGACCTGTATACTATTGTCCGGGTCTATGATTCCCTCGCGCGGTGCATGGTAAAACATACTACCGTGATTGTAAGTTGAACCCTCTTCTTCATAGGTATCCGTATGCGCGTCAAAATGGATCATCGCGAGTTTACCGTGCACCTTGCTATGCGCGCGTAAAAGCGGCAGTGTCACGAAGTGGTCACCGCCAAAGCTTAAGATAGTTTTTCCGGCGGCTAACAATTTTTCATAATGTTGCGCGACCTGGTCGAACAATCCCTCATGGCTTCCGGCCGGGAATTCCAGGTCACCATAGTCAGCCAGTCGAATTCGGTCAAAAACACAAAAATTCCACGGCCAGCGATTTTCTTCCCAACGCAGGTTAGCGCTGGCCTGGCGAATAGCGGCGGGCCCGCTTCGAGTGCCAGCTCGGCCGGTAGTGGCCAGGTCATAGGGCAGGCCGACAATGAACACGTCGGCATCCTCGGGATTTCTGCTCAGTGTTGCGCCCATATAACCAAATAGATTGGCGTGCATCGAATGGCTTTGTGTAAAGCTGCTGTTACTCATTTATTTTGCCTGTACTGTCAAAGTTTTAGCCGGGCGAATATATATGGCTTGTAAGTGTTAAAAAGCTACCTCGAAAAATCAGGCTTTCCGATCTGCTTTAAAGGTACCAATCGTACTCCCTTGGGCTGATAAACTGTTCGAACGCAAAGGTTTCTGATTTCCGTTGCAGGCAATAGAGCTCGATAAATTTTTTGCCTAGTGTGCCAGCTAAGGCTTTACTGCCAAACGTTGTATTCAATGCTGTTATCAGGTCGAGCGGCAGTCTTTCATCTTTTTCTTCGACTATATCGTCAATTGGTTTTCCCGGATCGCGTTTTTGCTCCATGCCGTACCAGATGCCGGCCAGCGTTGCAGCCATCGCCAGGTAAGGGTTGGCATCAGCTCCGCATACTCGATTTTCCACACGCCAGGCACCGTCTTTTGCGAGCGGAATGCGAAACGCCGCGCTACGATTTTCGTTGCCCCAGGACCGGCTAACCGGGGCACAGTAGCTACCGGTAAATCGGCGGTAGGAATTGATATTTGGCGCCCAGAGGGACATGGCTGCCGGCATGGTATCGAGTAGCCCCCCGATGGCATTGAGTAGACGCTGATGCGGTTTGTTTCCATTGGCAAAAATATTATCCCCTTTGCTATCGACCACGCTGACGTGCATGTGCAATCCATTACCAGGTTGTCTTAGCAGTGGTTTCGCCATAAAACTGGCCATCATGCCGTGTTTCTTCGCCACCTCTAAAACAGTACGCTTGAATAAACAGGCTTCGTCGGCGGCCCTTAATACATCGGTATGGTGATTAAAATTAATCTCAAACTGACCGACACCCATTTCGGCTGAAATTGCGCCAGTTTCGATTCCCTGTTGACCGCTGTACTTGATAATATCGTCGATTACCAGCTCAAAATCAGAAATTCGGGCGCTCGATAATACCGTGGGCGTGTCAAGACGGCCGGTTTTAGGATTGCGTACGATTTTGATCAAATCCTGATTGTCACGCTCGCGATCAAACAGGTAAAATTCCAGTTCAAAAGCCACGATCGGTTGCAAGTTATGTTCCGTATAGGCCTGAAGTGACTTGTTGAGTACATTTCGGGGCTCAAAGTAGGTTGGTTCACCTTCGTTATACGAAGTTGCCATCATCTGCGCCCGGGGTTGACTGCCCCAGTCGTTTAAGCACAGGCTGCCGGGTATGAGGAAAAAATGGGCGTCTGGGTCACCATCGTCATTGCCGTAATGTATGCCTGTCAAGGGTTCCCCCACGGTACTATAGACAAACATACTACGCGGAAACGACAGGCCCTCTTTGCTAAAGGACTCGAGTTTTGCAATAGGGTAACGTTTACCAAAAAAGTGGCCACCGATATCGACCGCGTTGACTTCGAGCTCGCTAATACCAGGGTGTTCCTGGCGAAATAGTTTTATTTCTTTTTCTAACTGGTCGTTAGATGCTTGCTTCATGTTCAGTCACTCGGGTTGAGAATTAATATTTTAAGTGATCACAAAAAAACAATTTAGTCTCGGTTTCATCGGGATAGTGTAGAAACTGGTAATTGTTAATGTGATCACGTTACGAGAAAATTTTAAAATTATGACAGGCTAGGCAACACCTTTATAATAGTTATGAATACCCTCGACAGTCTTTATAGACGCGATGCCATCCCGGATGTCGGCCTCTATTGCGCGTCGAAGCCCGAAACCGTTTTGTTGCTTGAGGGCTTCTATGGCCTCGACATGACGATCGACGATATAGATTTTTTCCAGCTTGTCGATAGCAATCCGAGAAAATGGACCAAGCTGTAGCCAGAGGCTTTCGACTAGTGGCACGACAATCTGAAACGGGTTGGCACAGTACAGGCTGCGGTGAAAATCCTGGTTAAGCAGACTGGTGGTTTCGATATCACCCCGTTGAACCGCGTCATTGATCGAAGCATCGATACGCTCGAGATTGACTATATCGCTCTCTCTTATGTAGGGTAAGGCGCTTTCCGCAGCATGGGTTTCGAGTAGAATTCGTAATTCAGATAACTCGGCGAATTTCTGCGCAGTCATCAGGGGCACAATCACGCGTCGATTGGTTTTAGCCTCGACAGCACCTTCACAGGCCAGACGATGCAAGGCTTCCCGCACCGGCATTGGGCTGACGTCCAGTAACTCTGCCAGGCCCCGTATGGTTAACGGGATCCCCGGAGCTATTTTGCCGCATAACAAGTTAGTCCTTAATAATTGGTATACCCATTGATTGGTTTTCAGCCCGGCCGTTTTTTCCAGCATGAGCAGTTCGAGATCAGTCGATTTTGGCTTTTTCATATTCCAGGTATTACAGTAGCATCTAGTAAATATTTAATCACAAAACCAGACAGGAAACTATATCTGGATTGAACTCTCACTTGACCGCATCAAACTTATGTGATCACATTGTACTAGAAATTGTCGGCCGGTTCCATTTACCCGGTGGTGAGATGTAATTCATTCATTTTCGAGGACTGAAACGTGTTGGTATACTGATCGGGCCAAACCTTTTTTATGAACAGGACCCCTGAATGAAAATTGGCATACTCGAAACCGGGTTAATCAATGAAAAGCTTTCCGATCGATTCGATCCATATCCAGTTATGTTTGCCCGCCTGCTTGACCGGGCAAGGCAGAATTTTGAGTATCAGACCTATAGCGTGGTTCGAAGTGAAATGCCGGGATCGATCCACGACTGTGATGGCTGGCTGATTACCGGCTCGCGCCATGGTGCCTACGAGAAACTCGACTGGATGTTGGCTTTGGAGGGCTTTATTTGCGAACTCTATCGGGCGTCTGTACCGCTGGTGGGTATCTGTTTTGGCCATCAGATTATTGCCCAGGCATTGGGTGGTGAGGTGGTTAAATCGGATAAAGGCTGGAGTATCGGGGTGCAATCTTACGATATTGATATAGCGCAGGACTGGATGTCCGCGGCACCTGGACAGGTGCATATCTATTCATTCTATCAAGATCAGATAACGGTACTTCCGACGGGGGCATCTGTGTTTTCGAGCTCTGTATTTTGTCCCCATGCCGGGCTCAGCTATGGTGATTCGATTATTTCAGTACAGGCGCACCCGGAATTCGAAGAAGAATATATACTCGCACTGATCGATATCTATGGTGGTAATGTAATACCGCAGGCTGTTGCTGCAGAAGCGCTGGATAAGATTCAGAACTCAGGGCTTAGGGCCGACACGCAAATGCTCGCGGACTGGCTTGGCAGCTTTTTTGCTAAATCGAAAAATTAACCCAGGGAAGGCTCTAGCCATGCTATCAGGGCCGTTAATCCCGGTATTTCTCACGGTTCGCCTTGCTTCATCGGTTTGACCACTAAAAACAATTTTCTGGAAAACAGCTATAACTGATCAGGAGAATTTCAGTTTTATATCTATAATGTCTGAAGCAGAAAATAAACCAGTCATACTATTGATTACACAGTCTGGCCGTAGCGCTAAAATGATCGAAAAACTACTGCGCGGTTATTTCAGTGTCCTCAAGGCCGAAGATGCCGAATCTGGCTGGAATTTACTGGTTAAAATGCCGGTTGCGGTCATAGCCTGTGACCTGGCGTTAGCGATGGATAAATTTGGCCTGCTCGAAAGAATTCGCAACGCCCGAGACAGGAGTCTGGCCACGAAGCCTGTACTGTTGCTGATTGGCGAGCAGGGCGAGGGGAGAAGAAGTGAAAATGCCCTTGGGCTGGGGGCGACAGATTTTATTAACATGCCGTTTTCGAGTGCCGAACTGATTACCCGTACACGATTTCACGCCGGACTTTTTGGTCAGCTTAGAGCGGATCCAACGATTGAATTAGAACATATCCCGTCTGTAAATGAATTGAGTCAGTTAACCGATGAAAAGTTCTTTAGATCCCGCTTACAACTCGAATTGTCATTTTCCCTCAGGCACAAGAATCTCATCAGCATCTGTAAAATACGAGTCAACGGGTTAAGCCAGATAGTCGCCGATTTTGATAAAAATGCAGCCATAGCGATGTTGCACACTGTTGCCAGGATAATTCAGGAAACCATGCGCGAGGAAGATGTCCTGTCATATTTAGGTAATGCTGATTTTTGCCTGCTCTATCCTGCAACCAATGGAATCGAGGCCTCTGCAGCCGCAAATCGAATATTAAAAAATATTGGAAAACACGATAATAAAATAGATGGAAAAACAGTTCCGATCATAATTAGTGGAGCAATAAGCAGCAGCGCCGCCAGTGAAAATACGACGGTCGAAAAACTGATGGAAATTCTCGACGAACTGACGGCGAGGGCATCAAGTGAGGGTGACAACAAGATCGTGAGTGTGCTCCCACCTAACGAAAAAATACATATGACGGTCGAGAGAGCATTAAAGTATATCAAACATGATGCGTCCGACGGAATCAGGGATCATCTCAGCGAATTATTAAACACTATCCTTCCGCTACTGGAACACGCTGATCAGACTCTCGACCTGGAGCTTGAATCAGCGATTAAATCCTTGAAAAAACACCTGGGAAAATCTAAACCAGTCTATTCAGAGTTAGACGCAGGGATTCGCAAAGTTGGAGAAAAGACAGGTTAACTACTTATAATTAGTAAGCCTGTATATATTCGGGATTCAATATAAATTAGTTTCAAAATGAAACTTTCTTATGGTACAATAGTCGATATTATAGACGCTATCTATTAGGTATCTCACCGGCCTGGCAATCAGGACATAATTTTGAATATATTGGTCTTTTTATCTGGTTTATTCGCGCTTCTATTCGCGACTGCGCGGTACTCAATACGATTTAGAACCCTGGCTATAATCACGGCAGCTTTCATGCTGGTATTTACCCTGGCGGATGGATTCAGCTTTGCCTGGGGCATTATTGCCTGGGCCATTTTTTTACTGCCGACGGTAATTTTAGGGCTATCGGAAATACGCCAGAATTTAATTTCTTTTCCTCTGCTAAAACGTATCAGGGCAGTTTTACCGCCTATGTCTGATACCGAACGCGATGCTATTGAGGCAGGAAGCGTATGGTGGGAGTCAGAACTTTTTCGAGGCGCACCCGACTGGGGAAAGTTATTGCACTACAAAACCCCGGTGTTGAGCAGCGAGGAACAGGCTTTTATCGATGGTCCGGTCGAGCAGCTTTGCGCCATGATTGACGATTGGGAAATTACCCACAGTCGCATGGATCTGCCGGAAGAGATGTGGGCGTTCCTGAAACAGCATTGTTTTTTTGGCATGATTATTCCGAAAAAATACGGCGGACTTGAATTTTCCGCCTACGCCCATTCCTGTGTAGTGATGAAAGTATCCTCTCGAAGCATCTCGGTTGGTGTAACCGTTATGGTGCCTAACTCACTCGGTCCTGCCGAATTACTTCTGCACTATGGTAGCGAGGCTCAAAAAAATCATTATTTACCGCGCCTGGCCGATGGTCGTGATATTCCCTGTTTCGCGCTGACCGGTCCCGATGCCGGTTCGGATGCGGGAGCAATTCCGGACACCGGGGTTGTTTGCAAGGCTAAGTTCGAGGGTAAACAGGTGCTTGGCTTGAAGCTTAACTGGGAAAAACGATATATCACACTCGGTCCTATTGCTACGGTCCTGGGGCTTGCCTTCAAGGTTTACGATCCTGACGGGTTGCTCGGTGATGAAGTCGATCTCGGTATTACCTGTGCATTGATACCTGCAAAAACACAGGGAGTGAAAATAGGCAATCGCCATTTTCCGATGAACGCAGCATTTCAAAATGGCCCAAATAGTGGCAAAGATGTGTTTATTCCGATGGAATATATTATTGGCGGTGAGGAAAATATTGGTAAGGGTTGGGGTATGCTGGTGGAATCGCTTGCGGCCGGTCGTGGTATATCGCTCCCTGCTATGGGAGCCGCTGCCGGTAAATCTTCTGCACGGGTAACCGGGGCTTACGCTCGAATTCGAAAGCAGTTTAAGACTTCTATCGGCAAGTTCGAGGGTGTTGAAGAATCCCTGGCGCGTATTGGCGGTCTCGCGTACCTGATGGATGCTGGGCGGTTGTTAACCGTTTCGGCCCTGGATAGCGGTGAAAAACCGTCGGTAATTACCGCGATATTGAAATATCACAATACTGAAAAAATGCGACAGGTTATCAACGATTCGATGGATATACATGGCGGTCGCGGAATTTGTATGGGACCGAGCAATTACATAGGCCGGGCCTACCAGGCCGTGCCGGTAGGTATTACAGTCGAGGGCGCCAATATACTAACGCGCACTATGATTATTTTTGGACAGGGAGCGATTCGCTGCCACCCCTACCTGGTCAGGGAGATGGATGCTGCAACCATGACTGATGAAGCTGCCGGGCAACAGGAATTCGACAGCGCGCTGGTCGGTCACATGGGCTACTTTGTCAAGAATTTATGCCGAGCATTTGTTTATGGTATCAGTGGAAGCCAACTGGCCGAATCACCATTGCCGGGACGAATCGGAGCCTATTATAAGCGATTGGGGCAGATGAGTGCCGCATTTGCTGTAACAGCCGACCTGGTGTTGATGATTTACGGAGGGACATTCAAGCGCAAGGAAAAATTGTCAGGTCGATTTGCCGACGCGCTGAGCTATATGTTCTATGCTTCCGCGGCATTGAAGAAATTTGAAGATGACGGTCGTCCCAGGTTAGATATTCCGTTAGTTGAATGGTCGGTGAAATACAGCCTGTATCAGATCCAGATAGCACTCGACGAGATATTGCGTAATTTTCCGATCAAGTGGCTCGGTTTGCTGGTTAGAGTCGTGCTATTTCCATTGGGCCTGAGCCTGCGCCTGCCAAACGATTCCCTGGGTCACCGAGTGGCGGCTTTACTGATTAAACCTGGGAAGGCAAGAGATAGATTAACACGGGGTATTTTTATCAGTGATGATGAAAACGATATCACCGGATGCCTGGAAGATGCGCTGCTGAAAGTGATTAAGGCCGAACCAATCGAACGACGGCTACGGGCTAACCAGCAGGAGAAATCTGATTTACAATCTTACCAGCAGTGGCTAGAAGAATTGTCAGGACTGGATTTACTGACTGCCAAAGAGGTGGAAATTCTGCTGCAGGCTCATGCTGCGACCAGGAAGGTAATAATGGTAGATGATTTTGAACCGCATGAAATTGCCAGGGTTAAGAAAAACAGCCGCAAGGTGGCATAAATCAGAACTAACGGCCGTATTATCTACCGATAATAATAAATTTATCCTGTGGCATAATTTGATTTAGCCGGGTTAGAGGTAGATAGTGTCTACAGCGGTGAATACCCTAATCAGAATTTGAGGAGTACTTATGGATAAGGCATGGTTAAAAAGCTATCCCCCGGGCATGCCGTCGACAATCGATGTTGATGCCTATCAGTCGATAGCCGAGGTATTTAATCATTCGGTCGTTGAATTTAGTAGTAGCCCCGCATTCACCAATCTCGGTACAACGCTTAGTTATGCCGATATGGATCGTTTGACCGGTCATTTAGCCAGTTACCTGCAACGCCTTCCCAACATGCGTAAAGGCGATCGTGTCGCGATAATGATGCCCAATGTGTTGCAAAACCCAATAGCTATATTCGCCGTGCTGCGTTGTGGATTTACCGTGGTCAATACCAACCCGCTCTACACCCCGCGTGAATTGAAACATCAGCTTAGCGATTCGGGTGCGAAGACAATCATCGTGATGGAGAATTTTTGTCATGTATTGCAGGAAGTTATCGATGAAACGCCGATTCAGCATGTCATTACCACGCAACTGGGCGATATGCTGAAGTTTCCAAAATCGTTAATTGTTAATCTGGTGGTGAAATATGTGAAAAAAATGGTGCCAGCTTTTTCACTGGCGCGAAGTGTCAGCTTTAAAGATGCTTTGAAAACTGGCGCAGATAAACCTTTTGAACCAGTAGCATGTTCGCATCAGGATCTCGCATTTCTGCAATATACCGGTGGCACTACGGGTTTGGCAAAAGGCGCCATGTTGACGCACCGCAATATGATTGCCAATATGCAACAGGCTTCGGCCTGGATTAAGGAAAAGCTAGACGGGGATAGGGAAATCATTATTACTGCCCTGCCGCTTTACCATATATTTTCGCTTACGGCGAACTGCCTGACATTTATGAAGGTGGGAGCAGAAAATTATTTAATCACCAATCCCCGGGATATGCCAAATTTCGTTAAGGAGCTAAAAAGCGTTCCATTCACGGCGATTACCGGCGTCAATACATTATTTATTGGCCTGTTGAATACCCCGGGTTTCGATGATATTGATTTTTCGGGATTAAAAATAACGCTGGGCGGTGGCATGGCCGTGCAAAGGCCAGTTGCCGAACGCTGGGAAAGAGCCACCGGTGTGCCGCTGATTGAAGCCTATGGTCTCACTGAAACTTCTCCAGCTGTTTGTATTAATCCGTTGAGCCTGACCGAATACAACGGCAGCATCGGGTTGCCGATTCCATCGACCGAAGTTTCGATTCAGGATGAGCATGGAAATATGATGCCCCAGGGTGAATCGGGCGAACTTTGTGTTCGGGGCCCGCAGGTGATGAAAGGCTACTGGAATCAAGTGGAAGAAAC
>Ga0255050_10000006_pt1 | contig 71522 bp, 74 predicted proteins | sample JV7_2_5_MG_FD_181714 | JGI IMG/M metagenome (GOLD analysis project Ga0255050, IMG submission 181714) | Seawater microbial communities from Jervis Inlet, British Columbia, Canada - JV7_2_5 | ecosystem: Environmental > Aquatic > Marine > Inlet | place: Canada: British Columbia | collected 2016-10-06
TGTCAATAACGAGATCGGTGTTATTCAGGATATCGCGGCAATCGGTGAATACGCGCGTGACAAGAAGATTATTTTTCATGTCGACGCAGCCCAGTCAGCCGGCAAGGTTGAAATCGATATGGAAGCCCTGAAGGTCGATTTAATGTCCTTTTCGGCCCATAAGATTTATGGCCCTAAAGGTATCGGGGCGCTTTATGTACGTCGTAAACCACGGGTTCGGCTCGAGGCACAAATGCACGGTGGTGGCCATGAACGAGGACTCAGGTCTGGCACCCTGGCAACGCATCAAATTGTAGGCATGGGTGAAGCCTTTAGAATTGCTGGTGAAGAAATGGCCAGCGACAATGATCGAATCCGGATGCTGCGCGATCGTTTGTACAATGGCTTAAAAGATGACGAGGAAGTCTATATCAATGGCGACTATGAGCACAGAACTTCCGGCAATTTAAATATCAGTTTCAATTTTGTCGAAGGCGAGTCGCTGATTATGGCTTTGCGCGATCTTGCTGTCTCTTCGGGATCCGCCTGTACCTCGGCGAGCCTGGAACCATCTTATGTATTACGCGCCCTGGGTCGGAACGACGAGTTGGCGCATAGCTCGATTCGATTTACCATCGGGCGATTTACAACGGTTGAAGAAATCGACTACACCATCGACCTGGTAAGAAATGCAGTTGAAAAATTACGCGCTCTTTCGCCACTTTGGGATATGTATAAAGATGGTATTGACCTGAATTCTGTTGAATGGGTTGCCCATTAAAGTTAATTAAAGAGGATAAAATAATGGCTTACAGCGAAAAAGTTCTCGATCATTATGAAAACCCACGCAATGTTGGTGTTATCGATGATGATCAGTCAGTAGGCACCGGCATGGTCGGTGCACCAGCCTGCGGTGACGTAATGAAGTTGCAGATCAAGGTCGGTGAAAATGGCATTATCGAAGATGCCAAGTTTAAAACCTATGGTTGTGGATCCGCAATTGCATCGAGTTCACTGGTGACCGAATGGGTGAAAGGCAAGAGTCTGGATGAAGCTTCGGAAATCAAGAATACCCACATAGCCGAAGAGCTTAGCCTGCCGCCGGTGAAAATCCACTGCTCGGTACTGGCAGAGGATGCCATCGCAGCCGCAATAGAGAATTACAAGCAGAAGAATCAGTAACCAGTCTGTATAAGCCCGCCTGATGGCGGGCCCTGGTTTTCTTGCGGGGCAGAATTATTAATTCCAGATTGTATAGTCAGTTATTCCCACTTAACTGGTTCAGTGCTTCGCAAGTGCTAAGATAGTCATCCGACAAACTGACGCTCGAAATTCCTGGTTTCGATGAAATATCTCCCCATTTTTCTAAATATAAGCAACAAACACTGCCTGGTTGTGGGTGGTGGAAACATTGCTGTACGTAAGATCGAGCTTCTACTTAAAGCAGGTGCGAAGATTCAACTAGTGGCGGAAGACCTGTGTCCCTCGATGTCCACTCTCCAGCAACAACATGGCTTTGAAAGTTCTGTGAGAGGTTTTGAAGAATCCGATCTCGATAATGTTGATCTGGTTATAGCAGCGACTAACGATCGCAAGCTAAATGCTGGTATATCCAGTTTAGCGAAAACAAAACATCTACCTGTCAATGTCGTAGATAACCCCGATCTGTGTAGTTTTATCATGCCATCCATTGTCGATCGAGACCCGGTGCAGATTGCGGTCTCTACCGGCGGTGCATCACCGGTGCTTGCGAGATTATTGCGATCACACCTCGAAAGTACAACTCCAGCCGCCTATGGGGAACTCGCAAAACTTGTCGATAGCTACCGCGATCAGGTTAAACAGGCGTTTCCCATGGTTGAAGAACGACGTGTTTTCTGGGAGTCGGTACTGGAGGGCGCTGTCGCTGAATATGTGTTTGCCGGTCGCCTCGACGAGGCCAGGGAGCTACTCAAAAATCTGATACAGGGTTCAACAGCCAATCCGGAACACAGGGGCGAGGTTTATCTGGTGGGCGCCGGGCCAGGTGACCCCGATCTATTGACCTTCAAGGCGCTACGCCTGATGCAAAAATGTGACGTCGTCGTATACGACCGACTCGTATCGGAACCGATACTCGAAATGGTTCGGCGCGATGCAGAAAAAATATATGCCGGTAAATCCCGCGCACAACACAGCATCTCGCAGGAAAATATTAATCAGCTCCTGGTACGACTGGCACTCGAGGGAAAACGAGTACTCAGATTAAAAGGCGGTGATCCCTTTGTATTCGGCCGCGGGGGTGAAGAAATCGGTGAGTTAATCGAAAACAATATTGATTTTCAGGTCGTTCCAGGTATTACCGCGGCTTCCGGCTGCACTACCTATGCCGGTATCCCACTGACCCATCGCGACCATTCACAGGCGTGTATATTTGTTACCGGACACAGAAAGGAGGGTAACAGCGACCTCAACTGGGAAATGCTGAGCCACTCGAACCAGACCGTGGTCTTTTACATGGGTCTGGATAATGTCAAACGCATCTGTGAATCACTAAAGGCTCATGGCCGTGGAGATGCAACACCGGCGGCCCTGATCGAAAAGGGAACCACGTCTGTACAGCGTGTTTTTATTGGCGATCTGAACACCTTACCCGAACTCGTTGAGTCTAACGATGTACGTGCGCCGACTCTGATTATTGTCGGCGAGGTCGTCGAGTTACACAAAAAACTCCACTGGTACAAACCCGGCAAAGAGATCAAATAGATTTAAATGTACTCTAAATTTGCCAATAAGCGCTTCTGGAAACCGCAAACGGGAGCAATTAAATTAAGGTAAAATGATCACGCATTCTCTAAATCCCGGAGATTAAGTCATGAAGTTTCTCAACAATTATAAAGAACACAGTTACGCATTGATGCGGATCGTCACCGGCTATCTATTCTTGTGGCATGGCACACAAAAGTTTTTCGATTATCCCAGGGAATGGCCATGGGGGGATTTGTCTCTGCTGCAATCCGTGGGCGGCGGTATTGAGGTGATTGCTGGCATCCTGATTTTGGTCGGAATTTTTACCCGGCCTGCTGCATTTATCTGCGCCGGTCAGATGGCTGTTGCCTACTGGTTTTTTCATGCCCCGGGGAGTAATCCCGTCTTTCCAATTTTAAATGGCGGTGATCTGTCAGTGCTGTTTACCTTCGTGTTTCTCTATATCGCCTGCCGGGGGGCGGGTAAATGGAGTATCGACTCAGTCCGTTCATGGCAATAGGGACCATGTTCGCGACCCAGTTCGGTACATAGCAGAAACTGGCAATCGTTCCCTGGCAGCATTGCCGATAAATAAAGGAGAAAAATCATGTTTGATAAGGTGATGATAGTTTTAGGATTAACGATTTGTTTAAGTACGCCTGTTTCCGGAGACGGTGGAGGCGGCGGGGATGGCGGTCCACCGACAGTATCCCGGGAATATAGATTGGCTGTCAAAGCAGTCAAAACTGAGGATTACACAAAAGCCATTAACCTGTTGCAAACAGTTTTAGACGAAGATTCTGAAAATGCGAACGCCTGGAATTATATGGGTTTTAGTCTGCGACATTTAAAGCGATACGATGAGGCATTGGCCGCTTACGAAAAAGCTCTAAAAATAAAACCAAAGCACAAGGGGGCCCTGGAATACCTGGGTGAGTTATACCTTCAGATTGGTGATCTGGAACAAGCCAGGGCACAGCTTAAAATTCTGGATAAAGCCTGTTTCTTCCCCTGTAAAGAATATCGAGAGCTGAAGAAAGAAATCGAAATGTATGAAGCGGGCTAGACAAGCCGGTATTGCCTGTATCAGTCAAAAAATAGATGCCCGGGGAGGCTGGATATGAGAGTAATTTTACTCGCAGTGATGATCGTATTATTGGCAGGACCTGTCGAGGTCGGGGCCGAGGGACATTATTTCTCTTTGAAGAAAATTTTCCCAAACGGAAAGTGTTCACCGGTGATCCCGAATTTCGAGTCAATGAAGACCGGTTTTACGGGCGGTCAAATCACGCAATATAATATTAACGATAGCGAGGGCCGCATAGTCGAGGTCATCACTTCCTTCATCAGTAAGGACCGTGACCAGTGGGCATTGGTCGGATTAAAAACCGAAACGAAGGTTATCTTCTGTCTTTATGCGTCGGGTATTGGCCAGGGCTCGGTTGATAGCCAGACAATAGTATCGGAATAGTATTAGTCAGGTTTTAAAAGAATAAAGTGAATGAGTAAGCGATCGAGATAGATTAGAACGATCATCAATGCTCATCTGCCTCGTTTAGGCTTATGGGATCGGTCCCTGGCAAACCTGTACAATGGGATAATATTTAGAGAAAATAGAAGGAATCGATGCTGAGATGAAAACGATGTTCCAGTCAAATCGCCATTCAGTCCATGTTGCCGTTTTATCCATCATTTTAGTTTCAATGATGTTGACCCTGCCAGGTCTGGCCACACTGCATGCTAACAATTCGGTCTTACCGATACCTAATACGCACCTGCAGCCGGACGAAGTGGTAGAAATTGTTCTCGACGCGCTGGCCAATAACGACACTCCCTATGTGGATGCAGGCATAGAAACAACATTCAATTTTGCCTCGCCCTCAAACAAGGCCCAGACCGGGCCACTCGAGCGATTTGCTGTCATGGTTAAAGGCCCTGTATACGGTGTGATGGTGGGTCATAAGAGTCACGTGCTGGTCGAAACAGTGGTGAATAATAGTCGTGCCTACCAAATGGTGCGTCTAATAACCGCCGCTGGTGCAGCGGTACATTTCGCTTTTCGACTGGGTCTTCAACCTGACGGCGAATTTGAAGGCATGTGGATGACTGAGGCTGTCTGGCCTTTAGAGGCACCCGTCGAAGGGACTAGTATCTAATGGATCAGGAATTACTAATCTAAATCGCTCAACAGTGAGTCCCTGGTAGCATCTTCGATGCTCAGTTCATAGGTATATACCGGGTGTTGTACCCCTATCGCCCAGTCAGCACCATGCTTTAGGGCATCAGCCATTTTATCGGATACGTCAAAGCGCATGAAATGCACCGCCGAGGTTTTAGTATCTGTCGAGCGGTCCAGGTCTTCGTCGGCAATCGCCCAGACTTTGTCATAATCTGCTACCTGCATCCAGACCAGGTGCTCAACTCCCAGCAGTTTTTCCAGTTGCACGGCCCTCACTTCGGGGTCGGTATACTCGATCATGAAAGTAGCCTTGAAATTTCGGCCACTCGGAATCATCGGGTTATAAGCTTCGAGTTCTTCGTTAATGCCGTGCGCTTCAAATACCTTTTCAATTCGCAACATTTCCTGGATTTGATAGAGCAGGGTAAGACGGTCCTCAAAATACAGAGTGGCATCCGGGCCGAGCATGACCTGTCGATGTTTTTTATGCGCCAGCACCTGCTGACGAAACTCAGGACGTTTCCGGGCGTACTGCTCCAGGCTCATTAAATCATCGCGTGTAATTTGTGTCGGTCGACTCATGTTAGTCCATAGGCTTGTTTTAACAGGGATATTGGGTGTACGGTTTCACTGCCATCGTTTAAACCCGCGGCTATATGATGCCCGGCCATCGGGCAGTCACTGGTATAAACATCCGGTTCTGCTTTTTTAATTCGATTGACGACAGGTTTGGCAATCTTCATCGAAATCGCATGATGTTCCCTTTTGATCGCATATGTACCATCATGACCGGAGCAGCGTTCAATGGTATCAATTTCGGTATCCGGGATTAGCGAGAGAATGTCACGCGTTTTGTGGCCAATGCGCTGCACGCGCTGATGACAGGCAACATGGTAGCTGACTTTACCGATGCTATTTTTAAATTCGGTTTTCAGTAGACCGGCTTTATGGCGCAGCATCAGGTATTCAAACGGATCGTAAAACGCCTTTTGTACCCGTATTACCCCTTCATCCTCAGGGTAAATTAATGGCAGTTCCTGTTTGAACTGCAAGGTACAGGACGGTACAGGCGATATGATATCCCAACCGTCATCGACTATACTGGAAAGAATCGCCATATTTTTATGTTTCAGAGACTCGACCGAGTCGAGATCGCCCAGCTCCAGTTTCGGCATGCCACAGCAGACCGTGTTTGGGATTACCATGGTTGGGATATCATTGTGCTCAAATACCGAGAGCAAATCTTCGCCCAGGTGCGGTTCGTTGAACTGACCATAGCAGGTGCCAAATATAGCGACTTTTCCCTGGGTTTTTTCGGTGGCAACCGCTTTACCCTGATCGGCCTTGTGTTTTTCCGTACGCTTGCTCAGCGTACGGCTATGATAAGCAGGTAACCGGGCATCTGCTGCGACCCCGATGGCGCCTTGCAGTAGTGCACGCGTTTGTTTGTTGGTGTTTACCGCATTAACTACATTGACAACTATCGGAATACTGGCAAAACTGCCGATACGGTCGGTAGAAGTAATAATTTTGTCACGCAATTTTGTACGACCCTGTTTAAAACCTAGCGCTTTAGCGCGCAGCATCAAATGTGGAAAGTCAACATTCCAGTCGTGCGGCGGTACGTAGGGGCATTTGGTTAGATAACACAGGTCACAAAGGTAACAGTGATCTACTACCGACCAGAAATCGCGCCTGGCAACGCCATCGACCTCCATCGTAGAGGACTCATCAACCAGATCGAACAATGTCGGAAAGGCGTTGCAAAGGCTGACGCAGCGCCGGCATCCGTGGCATATATCAAAAACACGTTCAAGCTCGTCAAACACCGACTTTTCGTCGTAGAAGTTTGCTTCGTTCTGACCCAGCGGGTGGCGCGTGGGTGCTTGCAAACTGCCTTCTCGAATTGCAGATGACATAATAAGATCCTGGATATTCGATTTAGCTGCAAGGAAGCCTTCCTTGCAGCTATGTTATTGTTGGTATTAGGAGTCTGTCGGACTTAGGATAAATCTGCTGTGGAAAAGCCATTTTGGCCATCTTTTCCTATTGATTAGGTTGAATATGAATAACTATTCGCCCAAATCAATAGGAAAATTTGACTCAAAATAGCTTTCCCTCGCGACGATTACCTAAGTCCGAAAGACTCCTAGGCGTCCAGATTATCGAGTGCTTTCTGGAATCGATTGGCGTGTGAACGCTCGGCTTTTGCCAGGGTCTCGAACCAGTCGGCTATTTCATCGAATCCCTCTTCACGGGCTGATTTCGCCATACCGGGATACATATCGGTATATTCATGTGTTTCACCGGCAATCGACGCTTTCAGGTTGTTTTCTGTATTACCAATGGGTAAGCCTGTAGCTGGATCGCCGACTTCCTCAAGATATTCCAGGTGGCCATGGGCGTGGCCGGTTTCGCCTTCCGCAGTTGATCGAAATACCGCCGATACGTCATTGTAACCCTCGACATCTGCCTTTGCCGCGAAGTATAGGTAGCGACGGTTAGCCTGTGATTCACCTGCGAATGCGTCTTTCAGGTTCTGTTCTGTTTTTGATCCTTTCAGGGACATGATGCCTCCGGTAAGTGTTGGTAAAATTAAATAGTTGAGTGTTGTCTCGAGAGCAATATTAACAATCGTGAAAGATAAAGGAAGTTAATTTTAACAATAGAATCAATTGCTGTAATCTATGGAGATTTACCCGCCCTGTGATCCATAGAATTTAATCGGGCAATGAAAAAAGCCGCGACTAGCGCGGCTTTAATGCACTTGGGTAGCTATTAATTCAACTTCGGGGAATGCCGGAGTGCTCGCTGTAATGTTCCAGCTTGTGTTCGGTCGGATCTTCCAGGTATAAATCACGGTTTTGCTCTGATTCAAAATAGATAATCAGACTATCATCGTCATCATTTTCTATCACATATGGCATGTTCATTAGCTGGTCCAGTGATCTCCCGGAGATAGGATCGGTAGTCTCAATTCTATAAGCCATATTCACCTCCTGAGCATAAAATTCTCGGCTCTGTGGCAGTATTTATAACCCTATCAAGTTTGATTGGAAAGCATTTTCGCCAGATTGAATCAATTTATTTACCTTTTTACCATCGAATCAATTGATTACCAACGGTACCTCCCAAGCGGGTTAATATCTCTATGATAAGTCGCTGATTACTCTCAGAATCAACTCATGTATTATACCAACGAGACGCAAACAACTATTTTAACCGGGTTAGGCCTCGAGAGTTTAATGAGTAAATACGACGTGTACGGAATTGGCAACGCGCTGGTAGACATTGAATACCATACCAGCATTAAAAAGCTGACCGAACTGGGCATTGAAAAAGGTTTGATGACACTGATTGATGAGCCTAAACAAAATAGCCTTATCTCTTACATAGACGATTCGCACGAAACAATGGCCTGCGGGGGATCTGCGGCGAATACTATCATCGCGTTGACCCAGTTAGGCGCCAGTACCCATTTTGACTGTCGTGTAGCAAATGATATGAGCGGGCAATTCTATCTCCAGGATTTGCACAAATCGGGCGTCCACTCGAGCTTGCTTCTGGATGAAACATTTACCGGCGTCACCGGTAAATGCCTGGTTTTTGTCACCCCGGATGCCGATCGTACGATGAATACCTTTCTCGGTGCGAGTGCAATGCTCGGTATTCGAGATATTGACGAAGAAGCGATTAAACATTCAGAAACTGTATACCTTGAAGGATACCTGGTATCCGCAGATTGCACTCGAGATGCGGCTATCGAGGCCAGACGAATTGCTGAACAAGCGGGTGTCAAAACAGCGATGACCCTGTCAGATCCGAATATGGTAATTTTGTTTCGGGATGGTTTATATGAAATGCTTGGCGAGGGGGTTGATCTCCTGTTTGCGAATCAAGACGAGGCCTGTGAACTGGCTCAGAGCAAAGACCTGAACGAGGCCATCGAGACGATTAAAACGGTCGCAAAAACATTTGCAATCACTCGCGGCAGCGCCGGGGCCATACTCTATGACGGAATCGACCTGATCGAAGTATCAGCCCACAAAGTCGAGGCTATCGACACGCTGGGGGCTGGCGATCTATTTGCCGGCGCATTTATATATGGCCTGTCACAGGGAATGAATTTCCAACAGTCAGGTGAACTGGCATCACTAGCGTCGTCAAAAATTGTGACCCAATACGGCCCTCGTCTCGCGACCAGCGAGACACAGAATCTACTCTCTGCATTTAGGTCTGGTATTTGATCAACCAATAGTTAAAAATAGCGCCTTTTGCCATCCGGCCTCAATTCTACTACCGCAGGACAAACCTTGAACCAATGACGATGTACGATACCAAAGATTTAAGAATTACCGATGTCAAAGAGATCCTGTCGCCCGAAGAGTTAATGACAGATCTGCCGTTAAGCGAGCAGGCATCCAATACCGTACATCGTGCAAGACAGGGAGTTTACGATGTACTCGATAGAAAGGATGATCGCCTGGTGGTGATTATTGGACCCTGTTCTATTCATGATACTGCGGCCGCAATCGAATATGGCGAAAGACTAAAGGTATTGCAGGATGAGCTTAGAGACGATCTGCTCATCATCATGCGCGTTTATTTCGAAAAACCGCGTACCACGGTTGGTTGGAAAGGGTTGATCAATGACCCGGATCTTGACGGCAGCTTCCACATTAACAAGGGTGTTCGAAAAGCACGCGAACTGCTTCTGCAACTCTCAAACATGGGCATACCCGCGGGTCACGAGTATCTCGACCTGATAACCCCTCAGTATGTTTCAGACCTGGTTTCCTGGGGCGCAATCGGCGCACGCACAACTGAAAGCCAGGGACACCGGGAACTGGCCTCAGGATTGTCATGCCCGGTTGGATTCAAAAATGGTACCGATGGTCGCATTCAAATTGCGATCGATGCAATTCGCGCAGCACAGAACCCACACTACTTCATGTCTTTGACTCTGCAGGGACATTCAGCGATATTCTGCACCAGTGGTAATGAATACGCACATATCATCCTGCGTGGCGGGGACCGACCAAATTACGATCGTGAGAGCGTCAACGAGGCTGCTGATAGACTTGAAAGCGTCGGCTTAAACACTGGCATCATGATTGACTGTAGCCACGCCAACAGCCAGAAACAGTTTCAGAAACAGGTCGGTGTCTGTCGAGATATTGCGCATCAACTGAAGACCGGGCAGGATAATATTTTTGGCGTGATGATCGAGAGCCACTTACTTGAGGGGCGACAGGACATTGACGCAGGATCCAGGTTAACCTATGGTCAAAGTATTACTGATGCCTGTATCGGCTGGGATGATTCAAAAATGCTGCTAGTTGAATTGGCCGAAGCAGTGAGAGATAAAAGGAAGCTATAACATCAATCCGGCAGTCTTTTGCTGCTACTGCGATAGTGCCCGATCAGGCTATGGCGAATAAATCAAAACCTAAATCAAACAGGCGAAAAAAGAAACTTCGATTTCGTAATTTATTGGTGGGGCTGTCAGGTTTCGCCCTGTTGTTTCTGGCCAGCTATCTCTACTACCTGAATTACCTGATTAACTTGCGTTTTGACGGCGATACCTGGGCAATTCCGTCGCGGGTCTACGCGAGACCTCTAGAGCTCTATCCGGGTCTCAGATTGAGCGCTGATTCGCTTCAATACGAGCTAGGGCTATCGACTTATCATCGCGTAAATTCGAGCCCGGAGTCAGGTCAGTATCGAATATTTGACTCCGCGATTGAATTGCACACTGAGGCGTTCGCGTTTAGCGATCAGATCGAACCCGCACGCCGCATACGGGTAAAATTCAATCGCGAACAGGTAACACGAATCGTCGATCTGGCAACTTCTCGCCAGCTGGACCTACTCAGGTTACCGCCCGTCGTCATCGGCAGCTATTTTCCGCAAAATGGCGAAGATCGGGTTTTACTCTCGATCGAGCAAATTCCGCAAACCCTGATTGATATTCTGCTGGCAGTGGAGGACAAGAAGTTTTTTCAGCATTTTGGTGTCAGCCCAAAATCGATCGCGCGGGCCATGATTGCGAACTTCAGGGCGGGAAAGACGGTGCAGGGGGGCAGCACTTTAACCCAACAACTGGCCAAAAATTTATTGCTGACCCCGGAAAAATCAATCCTGCGCAAGATCAATGAAGCTTTTATGGCTTTATTGCTGGAGCTCCGTTTTAGCAAAGGAACCATTCTTACCGCCTATATCAACGAAGTTTTTTTACTGCAGCAAAATAAAGTTGCTATTCACGGATTCGCGCTCGGCAGCCAGGCATTGTTCAGGCAAAACATCGAGCATTTGACAACAGAAAAGCTCGCCTTACTGGTGGCTATGGTTAAGGGACCCTCCCGTTATAACCCGATCAAACACCCTGCGGTGGCCCTCGAACGACGTAACCTGGTGCTGCGTGTCACGCGCGACCATCGCATCATTGGCGAGGCCGAGTATCAACGCCTAATCAAATTACCCCTGGCAACGGTGATTCGACTGCCCGGAATAAACCGTTTTCCCGGTTATCTCGACCTGGTCAAGCGACAGCTCAACAGCAGCTATACTGCAAGCGAATTATCAGCAAGGGGGTTGCGTATCTTTACACCGTTTAATCCGTTGTTACAGCGTAACCTTGAACAGGGCTTAAAGTCGGGACTGGCCCAATTCGACCAACCCGACCTGCAGGCTGCGGTGGTCATCGCTGATTATTTGAATGGAGATATCCAGGCACTGGTCGCAGGCAAGCAGGTCGATTTTCCTGGATTCAACCGGGCCGTGCTGGCTCAACGACCGATTGGTTCACTGATCAAACCCCTGTTGCTTTATAGCCTGATAGAAAATGGTAAAACGCTTGCCACTTTAGTCAATGATAAACCGATCCGTATTCGTCAATCCGACAACAGAATCTGGCGACCACAAAATTTTGACCGCAAGTTTCACGGACGCATGAGCCTCTACCAGGCATTCGTAAAATCTTACAATCTGCCCTTTGTCCACCTCGGTGTGAATGGCGGTCTTGAGTCGCTGGCACAGAATCTGAAGCAAATAAACCTGTTAAAAAATGATCTGATCTACCCCTCGTTATTGCTAGGCACCTCTGAAATGTCTGCGTTTGAAGTCACCCAAATGTTTCAGGTTATCGCCAATCGGGGATATTTTTCACCCCTGACCACGATTCGACAGGTGAGTGATCGATCCAATTACATCCTCGATCGCATACCGTTAGATTCATATAAGCTATTTAATGAATCCTCGATGCTACAGGTACAGCGCGCCATGATCGGGGTAGGCGAGGAGGGTACTGCAAATTACCTGGCACAACGATTTGGACACCTGACACTGGCCGGGAAAACCGGATCTACCAACGATGCCAGGGATTCCTGGTTTGCCGGGTTTACTCAACGCGAACTAACCGTGGTCTGGTTAGGCAAGGACGATAATTCACCCATTAATCTCACAGGCTCTTCCGGGGCCTTGCGTGTCTGGGCCGATATCATGCAAAATCAGGGCTTCAGCGAGTTCAAGCTTGACCGCGATGATTCACTAGAATGGCAATACATCAATCGATTTAACGGTGGCCTGACAAAACGGGGATGCGCTAATAGTGTATTGTTACCCTTTCCTCAACACCTGGTACCCGATAAAAGGTCGCGTTGTGAATAGAGTACCAACCTGTGTCAATCGGCCCAGACCATTCCTACTGGGTCTGCTGATCGTTATCACGTCCTGCAGCGGACCTAAAATTGAACCCGAACGCTACCAGACTGCGTCTATCGCATCCGAACGCAGCAGTGGTCCGGTCGCGGAGTTACATCGAAAGGCAATATCAGCTATCAACCAGAATAGCTACCCACAGGCGGTCGAGTTTCTGCAACGCGCGATCAAGATAGAGCCCCGCAACGCATTTAGCTGGCATTACCTGGCGCAAACTTACTGGCACAGTAAACAATACGGGCGCTGCATTGATATGGTCAATCGATCAATCAGCTATGGCACCAGGCAGGATAATCTGGGCCGGGCGAATGCAACATTGTTATCACAGTGTCAGGTGAGTTAGCGTTGCCGTCTCTTGCATCGGAACTGGAGGTAGCCGAAATACTCGGTGAGGACGGCATCATTGGTGAGCAAATCGATGATTTCAGGCCACGCCAGAGTCAACTCGGCATGGCTGAGTTGATCAACCAGGCGATAGCCAATGCCGAGAGTAAAATTATCGAAGCCAGTACCGGTATTGGAAAATCCTTCGCCTACCTGGTACCGGCATATCTCAGTGACAAAAAGGTCATCATCTCGACCGGGACCAAAAATCTACAGGATCAGTTGTATTACAAGGATATACCGCTGATCAGAAAAACCGTGATCAGTTCCAAAAAAACCGCCTTACTGAAAGGTCGCAGTAACTACTGCTGTTTGTTCCGGGTTGCCAAATTCAGGACACGAAAATACTTTCAGAGCCGGGAAATGGCACCCCTTTTTGCGTCTCTGAGCGAGTGGGCAAGTCATAGTGAGAGTGGTGATATCAGCGAATTTGCCGGTATTCCAGAAAATGATCGGCTCTGGTCATACGCAACCTCCAATGCGGATAATTGCCTGGGTAGCGAATGTCCAGACTATGATAATTGTTTTGTCGTCAAGGCACGCAGGAAGGCAATGGATGCCGATCTGGTCGTGGTTAACCATCATTTATTTTTTTCAGATCTGGCACTGAAGCATGAAGGCTTCGGTGAAATTTTGCCCGATACCGAGGTACTTATATTTGACGAAGCACACCAGCTACCCGACATAGCGAGCCATTTTTTTGGCAGTAGTCTGAGTATGCGCCAGATCGAAACCCTGTGTAAGGATGCGCTTGATGCAGAAATATCCGAGGCGGCAGACTCGAAACAACTGGCATTACCCTGCCAACAGCTGGAAAAATCAGCAGCTGACTTTCGCCTTGCACTGGGGCAGTTTCCACAAAAATCAGAATGGTCACGAATTCAATATGCAGCGCCGATTAATCAGGTTGTCGAGCATCTACGGACGTCTATTGTCGAACTGCTGGAAGTACTGGAGGCGCTAGCAAGCCGCGGTAAGGAACTTACCAGTTGTTTCATGCGTCTCGAATCCCTATCGCTTATCCTGAAACAATTCCTCGACCCCGAGGATAACCAGGTGAGTTGGTACGAGTGGAGTGAACGCAATTTTCGCCTGATTATTTCACCGCTGGAAATATCGGACGCATTTCGGCAAAAACTGGATGCCGCATCATTCGATTCTGTATTTTTTACCTCCGCCACGCTGAGTTCACAGCAGTCTTTCAAATATTACAGTGAAAGGCTGGGAATCGACGATATTACAGCAAACCAGTTTGACAGCCCGTTTGATTACGAATCACAGGCGCTGCTTTATATTCCCGATAATTTACCCGATCCATCGCACGCTGACTACACCAATGCTTTTGGCGAATTGTGTTCTGAAATGATCAGGATTACCCAGGGTCACTGCTTTATTCTGTTTACCAGTTATCGCATGCTGACCTGGGCCGCTGATTATCTGCGCTCAAAAATTGAATACCCGCTTTTTGTGCAAGGTGATTATCAGCGCAACGAGTTGCTACAGCAGTACCTGCAAAGCAATAATCCCGTGTTACTGGGAACCAATAGTTTTTGGGAAGGTGTCGACGTAAAAGGTGACCAGCTTCGCTGTGTCATAATAGACAAGCTGCCGTTTAAATCGCCGCAGGATCCTGTTTACCGCAGACGACTCCAATTAGCCCAGCAAAATGGTGGCAATCCATTCGTTGATATACAAATACCGGAAGCAACAATCAGTTTAAGACAGGGAGTAGGACGCCTGATCAGGGATGTGGATGATCGAGGCATCGTGGTGTTATGCGACAACCGCCTCAATAGCAGGTCATATGGAACCGGATTGATCGATAGTTTACCACCGATGAAACGCAGCAATGACCTGGCCGAGGTCAGGCAATTTGCGAAAAGTATGTTCAATCCAGACCGATGAGAAAGCGATGAAATTCCTGACCTACAACATTCAATACGGTAAAGGCAAAGACGATCAGTATGACATTGAGCGAATTGTCGGCGAAATCGGTGATGCCGACCTGGTAGCATTACAGGAAGTTGAACGTTTCTGGGCTCGATCCGGCGACACCGACCAGGTTGATCAGATAACCACTGCCATGCCCGATCATTATTGGGTATACGGCGCGGGTGTGGATTTGCATGCCGATCAGCAGTCTGCCAGGAACAAGGGTGCGCGTCGGCAATTTGGCAATATGATATTGAGTCGATTCCCGATCCTTTCGTCGCGCCATCATCTGTTACCCAAACACGGCAGTATCGGTCCACTCAGTATTCAACGCTCGGCGCTCGAAACAACTATTTTATGCGGCAAGCATCGTATTCGATTTTATTCGATACACCTGACTCATTTATCACCGCAGACTCGTCTGCCACAGATCAATCGCTTACTCGAAATACATCGTGATGCGATTCACGAAGGATTCCCGATTTCGGGCAACCTGAAGGGAATGGATTGGGAAGCCGGGATTAGTGATCAATCCGTTCCGGTAGATGCAATTATCATGGGCGATTTTAACTTTCAACCGGATTCCGACGAATATCATCGCATGGTTGGCCCGATCAGCTATGATGGCAGCCACATTACCAGTCCGGCGGGATTCGTTGACGCATGGCTAGAGTCCGGCCAGGATAAAATGTCTGGCACCACCAGCCAGGTTAAAGGAGTGGCAGCAAGACTGGACTATTGCTTTGTCAGCACTTCGTTAAAGCAGCAAATTAAATCTTGCCGGGTCGATGAGCAAGCCACAGGGTCCGATCATCAGCCGGTATGGGTAGACATAGAACTCTGATCTACGAAGGAATGCTACAGGCTTAAGCGTCGCGTATTTTGATCCTGTTTGCTCGCCTCCCAAATATCAATAAAGTCGTCAGTGAGCGATCTGCAATCCAGTTTATTATCAAGATCGAATCTTCCCTCGTACTGATAGGGGTTTTTGAGGCGCATAAATGCGTGGTCATCTACGATCAACCAGTTCTCGCTAAACTTTCGATGGTCCGGATTCGATGTGATCCGAATTTGTGCGAAGGTAGGTAGTTTTTGTGTGAGAAGAATCAGGTAATGGCCGTTGGTGGTAGCGACACGAGTGTCATGCGCTATCAATCGTATATCTGATTTTTGGTTATGCGTCGCCATTCTGGTGAGATGATCATAGATGCTTTTATGGTTGTATAAACTGGCTTCAAGATCCTGCCCAATGATATATACGCGATGCTGTGCCTGCTTGATCAGGGTATTAACGCAATCCTGGCATTCACTGCGACCACTTAATAACTGACTCGAAGTTTCTTTCATTAGTAGCTAATTTATGAGGTGTTCAGGGATTATTAACTCAGGAACCTCTGATTAATTCTGAGTGAATCGGGTTGTGATTCAAAATGATCAAGTTCAAGGCGTGGAACGCAAGTAATAGCAGGGCTATTGCTAAGTTTCACAACGAAGAAATTGGTCATTTTGGGCACAACGCGTTCATTCATGAATTGATCAGAGGTTCCTTAAGTTTTAAGGTTTAAAACCATGCGCCGATGCGGTATACCGGCCTCGATAAACTCCTCGGAATCAATCCTGAAACCAAATTTTCGGTAAAAAGGAATTATATACGACTGGGCGTTAAGCAACACCTTTTGATGCCCGCTATCCAGGGCTTGCTGAACCAGATTTTCGAGCATCATGGTACCGATATTCCGTTTTCTATACTCTGCGAGTACACACATGCGACCGATGAATCCGTTAGGCAACAATCGGCCGGTACCTATGACTACGTCATCAACTATCGCCTTGACGTGTTGGCATTCGGTGTCCTTACCATCAATCTCCAACGCGGCCGATACATTTTGCTCTTCGACGAAAACCCGGGTTCGCAATTGCATTAATGTGTCACTATCGTCAGCCCATAGCGCCTTAAGGACAACTGGTTTCCCCATTATTCTTCCTCGCACATCAGCAGTGTACCGGTTTTTTCCAGGTCAATTAGCATCTCGATCAGTGGTTTCTGACTTTTACAGTCATCTATGCATTTGGCTGAAAGGTAGCGCAACTCGCATAAATTCTGGATAAACTCGATAACCGGGTCGGAATCCGGTAGCTCGTAGCTTCGGCCATTACAATAAAACCTGATACCAGAGTTTCCACGATGATACATCAGCCTGGATTCAGGATTAATCGTCCAACTATGTTTAAACAGGCTATGAGGACGGGCAGGGGGGTGGTCATCGCCAGCTACCAGGCTATCTGATAACAATTTGCCGATGGAATCTACCCAGAGAGACTCGGGTTGATCCATTACTGAGAGTACCATTGCCCTGAATCGATCAATCTCGTTTTGCGTTATTTCAGCGAAATGCCTGTCGATTTCCAGATCTGGATCTGCGTAACGTAATGGTGCCGGATTCTGCCGACCCACCTCTAGTTCAAAAGATTCCAGGATTTCAGTCGCTGTCGGTGCACGAAATCCAATTGAGAAAGTCAGGCAGGGCTCTATAGCTACCCCGTGATGGGCAATACCGGGTGGTAAATATAACAGGTCACCCGGTGACAGGATCGCCTCCTGATCACTGTTAAAATCCTGCATGATGGCGAGGTCAAGATCCGCTATCAAGGTGGGGTTATCTACCCTGTTATCGGTATATTGCCATCGACGTTTGCCCTCGGCCTGCAGCAAAAATACATCGTACTCGTCGCTATGTGGCCCAACCGACCCTCCCGGGGATGCATAACTCACCATTAGATCATCGATACGCCAGGCGGGGATAAATTGAAACTGGGCGAGCAGGCTGCCGCACTCCGGAATCCATTTTTCACATTCCGAAACGAGAAGCGAATAATGCGTTTCGGGAAGCGCAGTAAATACTTCTTCCGCAAAGGGTCCATACGACAGTTGCCAGGGTGTTTGCGCGCCTTTTTCGATGATCAGGCGACTGTGAACCTCATCCTCACAGGCCAGTCCCGCCAGCTCCTGCGGGCTTATCGGTGACTCAAAGTCAGGAATAGCCTGACGAATCAGGCAGGGTTTCTTTTGCCAGTACTGCCGAATGAAATCAGACTTGTCGAATCCTTGCAGCTGCCATGTCATGCTTTAATCGCCAGAATACAGGCTGGTCCTGGTAATCATTCTAAGTCACGTGCCTGGACATCGGCATTGCCTATATAGGACTCCGGCGTCATCTCGATCAACTGCTGCTTGGCATGATCCGGGATATCCAGACTTTGCACAAATTCACGGATGACCTGCGCATCGATTTGGCGCCCACGAGTCAGTGCCTTGAGTTTTTCATAGGGCTGCTCAACACCATAGCGACGCATGACAGTTTGAACAGGCTCCGCCAACACTCCCCAATTTTGGTTTAAATCCCGGCTGATCGCCGCCTGATCGATTTCAAGTTTTGAAATACCCCGCTGCAATGAATCCAGCGCGATCAGGCCATAGGCAAATCCACTACCCAGATTACGCAATACGGTGGAATCGGTAAGATCACGCTGCCACCGGCATATCGGAAGTTTTTGAGCCAGGTGGCCGAGAACAGCATTGGCAATACCAAAATTGCCCTCCGCATTCTCAAAATCTATCGGATTAACCTTATGTGGCATGGTGGACGACCCAACTTCGTCGGCAACTGCCTTCTGATTGAAGTAGCCAATCGAGATATAGCCCCAGATGTCTCGACTAAAGTCAATCAAAATGGTATTGCAACGACACATGGCATCAAATAATTCTGCCATATAATCATGCGGTTCGATTTGCGTGGTGTAAGGGTTTAACCGAATTCCTAGTGACTCCACAAACTGTTTGGTAAATTGCGACCAGTCTACATCGGGGTAGGCAGCCAGGTGGGCATTGTAGTTTCCGACCGCGCCATTGAATTTACCAAACATGTCGAGTTTATTAATTTGCGTGATTTGCCGGTCCAGGCGATATACCACATTGGCCATTTCCTTGCCCATCGTGGTGGGGGAGGCCGGTTGCCCGTGGGTTCTGCTAATCATCGCAACGTCGGCATGTAAATGGGCCAGGCTTCTGATTGAATCGACCACGCTGGTCAGGGCAGGCATCAATATCTGGTCTTTGCCTGATTTGAGCATCAGGGCGTGTGACAGGTTATTGATATCCTCTGAAGTGCAGGCGAAATGGATAAACTCACTGATCTTGCTTAACTCGGGTGAATCTACAACCTGTTCCTTGAGGAAATACTCGACCGCTTTCACATCATGATTAGTGGTTTGTTCAATTTGTTTGATTCGTTGGGCCTGATCGACACCGAAATCAGAAATAATTGACTCAAGTAAATGATTCGATTTTTTCGAAAAAACAGGCACCTCGGAGATCGCCGGGTGAGCCGAGAGCGCCTGTAGCCAACGTATTTCAACCAGTACGCGGTGACGTATGAGCCCGTATTCGCTAAATAGTGAGCGTAACGATTCGGATTTCCCAGCATAACGACCGTCAATCGGAGAAATAGCAGTAAGGGGGCTTAATTCCATGGTCATATAGGCAAAATCAAAACCGATATTCTACATGATATTGAATGAGCGAAAACGGCTTTCGCACCATCCTCTCAGAAATTGGAATAGCGCGCGAGTGTATCTATCTGATTGACTAACTGATCAGGAAACCTGGTAGGATTTATGCTTGAATATTGCTTTTTTACCGGATTGATATTCTTTTTCGGTGATTACTTCCTCGTTCTTCAAGCGACGGAGTTCCTGCAACTCTCGCGCTAAGAACTTGGCGATTGAATAGTTTCTTTTCGCCTTTTCATTTTTTACCTGGTTGACGAAGCTCCCCAGGAATTTCCGAAAAGATTTTTTATCAGGATACTTGTTGAGTACTTCAATATATTTCACGCGCCCGTACTGGCTTTTGAAAATTATTTTATCGTGAGTATTATTGATAAACAGCCTTAATGATATCAACATTGCTACACTCACGACCGCTACAGAAATACCGTAATTAAGGGTTGGTGTGATCGTGTTAGCGACCCATCCCATATAGATCATGACGGCACTAATCAGGGCTAAAGCCACCGAAGTCATAACCCATCTCCAGGCAAATTTTCTTTGCCGAAAAGGGCGAGGATCGAGGAAAGACAGGTCAACCCGGTACTTGTATTTACCCTTGCGTTTGTTTTTTATGGTCTGGTAGCAATGATGGTTATTAAAAATGGTTATTTTACGGTAAATATCACGTATTTTACTGGACTGCTCGAATTCCAGATTAATTTTCTCGATCTTTACCTCTTCATCGTCACTAAACCAGGTGGTTTCCGCAGAAGTTTCTAGCTCTATCTCAATTTTGTCCGTTAATTGGTTTGCCATCAGTACTCTATGGTTAGAATTAATTCTAGTGAGACTTTAAAACTAGCATAAATTTGCTTTAAATCTAGTAATTACACCAGATTGTTAACAGCTTTGATTAATAACAGGTTGTCGAAGAGGGGCCAAACTATGTCTTTGCCGGTTATTGCCTGCCAATACCTGAATCGCTCATACTATTTACTTTACATAATATACATTATACGCAGTTACTATGGTATAAAAATCCAGTTTTATTCGATCAATGTATCAATACCAGCATTTATTAACCCTTCTCACATTACAACCAAAGTTAATTGATTTACCATACCGGCTACGCTTTATACCTCTCTAATTAACACCGAGATGAATCGATGGCAGCAAAAAAGGAAAAATATGCCCGCCCCGTTTATTTGATCGATGGTAGTCGTACGCCATTTTTAAAAGCTCGCGGCAAACCGGGCCCGTTCAAACATGCGGAACTGGGTATTTATGCGGCGCGGCCCCTGATTCAGCGTATGCCATTCTCGGCTGAAGATTTTGACGAGGTAATCATGGGTTCGACGATGCCTGGTCCCGATGAGGCCAATATCGCGCGCGTTGTCGCTCTCAGACTGGGCTGTGGAGACGATGTACCGGCCTATACCGTGCACAGAAACTGTGCATCGGGGATGCAGGCACTGGATTCGGCAGCGATGTCGATCGCCAGTGGTCGCTCAGATCTGATACTGGCTGGAGGCATCGAGGCTATGAGCCAGGCACCTCTATTGCTTCACCCGAAAATGGTAAGTTGGCTTGCATCCTGGTGGGGTGCAAAGTCCTTTACAGCTAAAATGAAGGCCCTTTCCAGGTTTAGACCTGGACTATTAGCCCCTGTCATTGCCCTGTTAAAGGGATTAACCGATCCGGTAGTTGGTATGAATATGGGTCAAACTGCCGAACAAATAGCCTACCGCTTTAATATCAGTCGGGAAATGATGGACCAGTTTGCCCTCGAGAGTCATTTGAAACTACACGCTGCGCAACAGAACCGGGATCTCACCGAGGTAGAAGCTATTTATGACGCCGATGGCAAGGTATACGAACTCGATGATGGTGTTCGTGCTGACTCTACACTCGAAAAACTGGCCGGGTTACGCCCTGCTTTCGATAAACCCTATGGGCTCGTAACACCGGGAAACAGCGCACAGATTACCGATGGTGCCGCGGCGCTGGTAGTTGCCAGTGAAAACGCTGTTAAAAAGTACAAGTTGCCGGTAATGGCACGAATTGTCAGCACAGAATGGGCTGCCCTAAACCCGTCTGAAATGGGGCTGGGACCGGCCCATTCGATTGCACCATTGTTAAAATCACAGGGCCTGAAGCCCGATTCGATCGATTATTGGGAAATTAACGAGGCTTTTGCAGCCCAGGTTCTCGCGGTAGTAGCAGCACTTAAGGATAAGGACTACTGTAAAAATCTGCTTGGCCTCAGATCCGCAGTGGGTGAAATACCGCTCGATCGACTCAATATTCATGGTGGCGGGGTCAGTCTAGGACACCCGGTTGGCGCCAGCGGCGCCAGAATTGTTTTACACCTGGCTAAGATACTTGAGGCTCGAGGCGCCAAACGTGGTGTCGCGTCGCTTTGTATCGGAGGCGGTCAAGGGGGTGCCATGCTAATCGAACGCGAGACCAGTACGACTTCAGCAGCGAGTCCGAAAAAAGCAAGCCCTAAAAAAGCGAGTCCTAAAAAACGGAGTCCTAGAAAAGCGAGTCCTAAAAAATGAGCGAAACAACCAAAGACTGGGCATCAGAAACCGATAATCAGGGCATCCTGTGGTTGACACTGGATATGCAGGATAGTGCAACTAACCTGCTCTCAACTTCGATTCTCGAGCAACTGGACACACTGCTCGATCAAATTAGCACAGACAGACCATCCGCCGTCATTATTCAATCGGGTAAATCCTCAGGGTTTATCGCCGGCGCAGATGTCAAGGAATTCCTGCAGGTGACCAACAAGCAGGAAGCCCTGATTATGATCAAACGGGGGCAAAATGTGTTCAGCCGGATCGAATCGCTGTCCTTTCCAACGGTTGTCATGATCGAAGGGTTTTGCATGGGTGGTGGCACCGAACTCGCGCTTGCCTGTGACTACCGGGTTGCCCTCGATGACAGCTCTACTAAAATCGGTCTGCCCGAAATAAAACTGGGGATACATCCCGCCTTTGGTGGCGTCGTGCGTTCGACAGCGATCATCAACCCGTTAAAATCACTGGAAATGATGTTAACGGGTCGGGCGCTATCGGCTCGACAGGCAAAATCGATCGGCCTGGTCGATCTGGTTCAGCCCAAACGTCAGATCAAACGCGCGGCGCAGCAGTTAGCACTGTTCCCTCCAGGGAAACGACGCATGCCGTTTTCCGGCAAAATACTGTCACTCCCCGGGATTCGCAACCTGCTTGCCGGATATATGAAAAAGCAGGTGGCAAAAAAGGCACCCCGGCAACACTACCCTGCCCCCTATGCGCTGCTTGATTTATGGTGCAACTATTACGGCAGAAAGAAACGCATGATGGAGGAAGAGGCCAATTCGGTGGCACGCCTGATCCAGGGAAATACGGTGCGCAACCTGATCAGGGTATTTTTTCTACAAACCCGGCTCAAGGGCCTGGGAAGCAAGAAAGAGCTGTCACTCGATCATGTACATGTCATCGGTGCCGGTATCATGGGGGGCGATATAGCCGCCTGGTGTGCATTGCGCGGCTATCGGGTAACACTGCAGGATCGTGAACCGAAGTATCTCGAGAACGCGATGAAACGGGCCAACCAGCTGTTCCGCAAAAAGCTTAGAACACCCCACGAGCGCAATGCCGCACTGGATCGCCTGATACCCGATTGCAAAGGTTACGGGGTCGAAAAAGCGGATGTAGTGATCGAGGCAATTTTTGAAGATAAGGCGGCTAAACAGGCAGTCTACAAAAATATTGAACCCCGTATGAAACCCGAGGCCGTATTGGCAACCAATACCTCCAGTATTCCCCTGCAAACCCTGGCTAAAGGACTCACGGACCCAAAAAGACTGATTGGAATCCATTTTTTCAATCCGGTCGCAATGATGCCACTGGTAGAAATAGTCAAAACCGGTAAAACTTCCGAACAAACGATCCGGCAGGCCGTCGCATTCACCTTGCATATAGGTAAATTACCTTTACCGGTAAAGAGTGCGCCCGGTTTCCTGGTTAATCGTATTCTCATGCCTTACCTGGTTGAAGCAGTCACTTTATTTGACGAGGGTGTATCGCCGGAGGCCATCGACAAGGCGGCGCTCGATTTTGGTATGCCCATGGGGCCTGTAGAGTTGGCTGACACCGTCGGCCTGGATATCTGTCACTCGGTCGCTGAAAACCTGGCAAGCGCCTACGGCACCAACGTGCCTGCTGTTTTAGGGCAGTTTGTCGAAGCCAACAAGCTGGGGAGAAAAACCGGACGAGGGTTTTACCAGTATAAAAAGGGTAAACCGGTTAAAAACAATGACGCCGACCTGGGTGACCAGAAGACGATACAGAATCGGTTAGTTTATCGATTGCTCAACGAATCGGCGGCCTGTATCGACGAAAAAATTATCGATGACAGGAATCTTCTCGATGCCGGCATCATATTCGGTACCGGATTTGCACCCTTTCGGGGCGGACCGCTGAATTACAGTTTAGACGAAGGCCTGGATGCAATCACCGAGTCGATGAAACAATATGCTTCAAAGTACGGCGAGCGCTTCAATCCGGTAAAAGGCTGGAAATTAATCAAACAATAAAATTGCCAGGTTTACAGAGGTTTCCTAAGAATCCAGGGAATCAAAATACAGCAAAAGGAAGCCCTAAAGTTAGAATTTTTGTTCTCTGGGTAGGAAACACCGCGCGCAGAACCGGAATGTATATGACAATACATGAGGATTCGAGCACGGCGTTGACACCCCCAGGGGACAAAAAGACTATCTTTAGGGCAGCCTTTTTTACATGGTGTGAGTGGGTCTATCCGCCTGCAGGGCTCCAGCCAGGTAACCCTCGATCTTGTTCCGGGTCAGTCCATTGTCCTGATCACTAAACTGGACGCCAATACCTGCCGCCTTGTTGCCCTGAGCTCCGCTCGGTGTTACCCAGATAATTCTGCCGGCAACCGGCAGGCGCTCCTTGTCCTCCATCAGGCTCAACAGCATGAATACCTCGTCTCCGAGTGAATAATGTTTATTGGTTGGAATAAACAGACCCCCATTTTTTACATACGGCATGTATGCCGCATAGAGGGCGCTTTTATCTTTGATATTGAGAGACAGTATGCCTTGACTGGGTGCCGCCATCAGTCCTTGCTCCTTTTAATGATTTGTTTCAATGATATTAGCAGATCTTCGAGCTGAATTTGAAAATTCAGGTTATTATCTTCAACCATCAGATGTCGTTCAGCCTGCTCTGACAATGCAATTATCGCCCTGGCGCCAGCTTTATTGCCGGTTTCCCGGGTCTGTAAACTCAGGTTCAGACCGCTTAACTGATAACAATAGGCACTGATTACCATTTTCACCAGTAGCCGGACAACCCAGACATCGAACTTAGTTAAGGCAGTTACCAACGTCGCAATATCGATGCCATTTTTCAGGTAGAGGGTAAACTGCTGTTTAAAATTATCTACCAGCTCCGCGTAGCCTAGCGCTTCTAATTTAATTGCCAGTAGAGGGTCGCCACCGGCATATTCGAGATAGGATTCGTGCTTCTCCATCCCCTGCTCCTTTAACCAGTCCAGAGCAACCGGTTTTTCAGGTTGATCGAGTGTCCAGACCTGACAGCGGCTGCGGATGGTGACTGGTAGTTTACCTTTATTGTGGGTAACCAGCAGTATCAATATCTGTGAGGCAGGTTCTTCCACAGTTTTTAACAGGCTATTGGCGCTAGCCAGGTTCAGCTTGTCGGCAGGATAGATCGCGATGACCTTTAAGTTATCATAGTGTCGCGTTAAATGAGCTTCATGTATTAGATCACGTGTTTGCTCTATATTAATGTTTTTATTCATTTTTTTACGTTTTTCACTGTACATCAGGCCAACATAAAAAAAGTCTGGATAGGTATTCGCAAGCATTAATCGGCAAGACTCACACTGCCCACAGGGACTGGCATCGACCACATCGTTACACAGGACCAGCATCACCAGGTGCCAGACGAACTCGATACCGCCCTCCTCACTTGATAAATCAACTAGTGCCGCGTGAGGCAGCCTCTTCTGCTGTTTCAGCGACAGTATTTTTTCGAGTAATGGTTTGTGCCAGGGTAGGCAAACCGGCTGGATTTTTCTGTTCTCGTCATCTGCATCCATTATTGAATGTCTGATGCCAGGTCGAGTGAAATCTGGAAATGTTGATTGACTGTATCGATGATATTCTGACTTACTTCGTCAATGGTTCGATCGGCATCGATTATTTTGTAGTGCCTTGCATCGTTCGTCGCAATCTTCAAAAAAGCCTGCCTGACCCTGGACTGATAATCGGCCCCCTTCTTCTCGAACCGATTCTCCTGCCCTCCTCTGTCGATGGCGCGTTGCAACGCAATGGTTTCAGGAATATCGAGAATTAAAATCAGGTCGGGAATGAATTTGCCGACTACAAGACGGTGCACTTTTTCGACCAGTTCAAGCCCCAGCTCGCCGGCGATCCCCTGGAATGCCCGACTCGAATCAGCAAACCGATCGCTGACTACCCACTCTCCCGCCTTTAGTGCGGGGTAGATAGTATCTCTCAAATGCGATCGGCGCGCCGCGTACATCAACAGTAGCTCGGTCATGGCATCCCATTTTTCCGGCTCGCCTTCGACCAGTAATTTTCTGATATCTTCCGCCGCTGGTGAGCCACCCGGTTCCCTGGTCAAAATCGCCTGGTGGCCAGCCTGAATCAAGGCCCGGTGTAATCGACGGGTTTGTACACCCTTACCCGAGCCATCCACACCGTCGATTACGATCATCTTGTTGTTCATCTTCGTATCGATTCCATGCAATATGCGGGTTAACCCGCAGTCGATTTCCGTTTGGGTTTTTTACCCTTAAGCTGAAATTTTCTCACCGCCTTATTATGCTCCTTCAGGGTATTGGAAAAGTGGTGGGTTCCATCACCCTTAGCGACAAAAAACAGGGCCTTGCTATCGGCTGGATGCAGTGCCGCCTTGATAGCATCCAGGCCCGGTAGGGCAATCGGGGTCGGGGTCAGACCCTTGTGCAGGTAAGTATTATACGGTGTATCTTTTTTCAGGTCGCGAAAGCGGATGTTACCGTCAAAGCCCTCCCCGAGGCCGTATATAACGGTCGGATCGGTTTGCAGGCGCATTTTCTTGCGCAACCTCTGGATAAATACCGATGCGATTAATGGCCGTTCGTAGTCTACACCGGTTTCTTTTTCGATAATCGAAGCCAGAATCAAAGCATCATAACTACTGGCAATCGGTAAATCTGGCGCTCTATTATCCCACTCCCGTTGCAGATGCGTCTGCATCAATTGATAGGCACGTTGTAAAAACTTGATATCGCTAGTGCCTTTCGGGAACAGGTAGGTATCAGGGAAAAAAAGCCCTTCCGGGTGCCGGTCCTCGTATCCAAGCGCAGCCATGATTTCAGTATCTGACTTACCCGCCAATGTGTTTACAATCTCCGGGTGATGCTGCAATTGACTGATCATTTGTCGGAACGCCCAGCCTTCAATCACCGTAAAACTGTAGAGAATTGGCTGGCCCTTGGTAAATAGCGCGAGTAGATCGGATGGCGACTGGGCCTGCTGCAAATGATACTCACCGGCACGAACACTTTTTTCCACACCCCTTATCTTTGCCAGCAGGATAAATAGCCAGGGATCTTCGATGATTTTTTCGGAACTGAGTTGCTGGGCAATCGTCTTGATATTGCTGCCCGATTCGATGGTGAAGGTTCGTCCGGGATCGGATATTGTGACAGCTTGATACTGGAAACGCATAAATTGAATGACCAATACCGAAACCGCGATCAGGCTGGCGAGCAACGACCATACGAATAATTTTTTAATTAGCCCGGACATATCAGCCAGCCGCCAGGGAGCCCGTAGCTGTTTTCGAATTGAATGACCGCATTAACATCTGGCTTATAGTCCCGGTAGTAAAAATTGCATCATCGATGGAGTGAATAGGCCGAATACCATGCACGCTATTGCATAGTAAACACTCACTGGCGTTTAACAACAGATCGGAATTAAAGCGGCCAATTTCAACGTGTATAGCTTGATCTTCAAAATATTTCAATATTTGTTGCCGCATAATTCCCTCGACACCTGCGAATTCAAGAGAGGGCGTGTAAACTTTTTCATCCAGGCAGAAAAACAGATTGCTTACTATTCCTTCAACAACATAGCCATCGGTATCGAGCAGAATTGCTTCATTCTTGTTGCCCAGACGTCCAAGCTCGATGGCGGCTAAAACATAATCCAGGCGGTTTAAATGTTTGAGGCCGGCCAAATTGGGGTTGATGGGTAAGCGGGTCTGGCAAATAGCGACGTCCAGTCCCAGATCTGACTGACTAATGGGGCTATACGGATACCTGAGAACAAATACCGACGCCTGCCTGGCTGCCGGAATCTCGAGTCCCCTGCCGCCAATCCCTCGCGTAACGATAAGCTTGATTACTGCAGAATCGTGCCCACTGGATTCTGTCTCGACTTTGTCCAGTAACCAGTTCTCCGCAGGCAGGCTAATCGCTAGTTTGTTACAGCCTCTTTGCAGCCGGCCAAGATGATAATTCCATAACGGTATCTCACCATTGAACTTCAACAGTGTTTCGAACAGGCCGTCACCATAGTGCAGCCCACGTTCCTGCATATCCAGCATCTGGTTGATCTGCGTATCAGGCATGGAGATTTATCGCGTTTAGCAGCCCCCGTGCCTTGTGCCGTGTTTCCATCAGTTCTCTGCCCGGTACCGAGTCGTGCACAATGCCGCCCCCGGCACGAAAACTCACCGTGTTTCTATCGTAGAGAAGGGTCCTGATCAGAATATTCAAATCCATGCGTCCATCGAGGCCGATATACCCCAGGGATCCGGTATAAGGACCTCGGGGAGCCTGTTCCAGTTCGCTGATAATTTCCATACATCGTACTTTCGGGCATCCTGTAATAGTGCCACCTGGGAACACGGCATGGACAATATCTGCGACAGTCTGCCCCGGACGAATTCGACCTTCGATATTAGAGACAATATGGTGGACATGCTCGTAGCTTTCCAACACCATTTTCTCGGTCACCGCAATACTGCCGGGCTCGCAGAAGCGGCCAAGATCATTACGCACCAGGTCTATTAACATAACGTGTTCGGCCTTCTCCTTGGGATGCGCCAAAAGATGTTTTGACAGCTCAATATCCTCCTCGGCAGTTTTTCCGCGGGGATGCGTGCCGGCAATGGGCCTGGACTGGGCAATTCCCTGTTTTACCGATATTAGTCGCTCCGGCGAAGAACTGATAATGTACTGGTCCCGATGCTTGATCAATGCGGCAAACTGTGCCGGGTTACTGTGCGTCAAATTATGATACAGGGCTATTGGATCACAGTCCTGCTGGTAACTAACCGTCCAGTTGCGTGACAAATTGGCCTGAAATATATCACCATCACGAATGTATCGCTTGGTTCTGGTGATATGGTCCAGGTATATATCGGGATTATCTTCTTCTATGCTACCGGCGATGAGATCTCCGGGAACATAGCTGCCAGCGCCCGAGATGTCCCCAAGAATCTGATTTTCGAGATGCTGAAATTCGTCTTCTACGACTATATGAGCAGATTCATCTTCGTGATCGACGACTATGACCGCGGGTATCCTGGTTTTGAAAGCAACCGGTAGTACGGCCTCATCGGTAAAATACTTAACCTGCGGTTCGATAGTCTGAGCATATTCATAGGCCAGGAATACAAACCAGCCACCACAAAATGGAAAATCTGAGTGTTGGCGTATATTGGTTAAATCGACCTCGATCGATGCCAGGCAGTCTTCATCTCCGGCATACTGGCAGACCGATTCCTGCGGACAGGATAATAGCAGGGAATAACGTGAATTCTGCCCGCCACGCGTATTTGACGCCAGCAGGTAAGGATAGGAATCAGGTTTTAGCGCATGGACCGCGAGTAAATCCGGGATTTTTTCGAGTTTGTGGCTGATAGTCACAGCACATCATATTTTCTTGAATATACAGGTTCCATTGGTGCCGCCAAAGCCAAATGAATTTGACATGGTGGCATTTAATTTCATCTCTCTTGCGGTATTGGCCACGTAATCGAGATCACACCTCGGATCCTGGTTATCGAGGTTGATGGTCGGCGGTACAACTTGATCGCGTAAGGCAAGAATCGAAAATATGGCTTCAATTCCCCCGGCCGCACCGAGTAAATGCCCGGTCATGGATTTGGTTGAACTGACCACCAGTTCGTAGGCATGGTCACCCATTGCCAGTTTTACTGCCATGGTTTCGGCCAGGTCACCAGCAGGAGTCGAAGTTCCGTGCGCGTTGATATAATCGATGTCCTGCGCATTCAGTCCTGCATCATTCATCGCATTGTTCATGCAGCGTGCGGCGCCCTCACCTCCCATTAACGGTGAAGTCATATGATAAGCGTCACCGCTCATGCCGTAGCCTGCCAACTCACAATAAATTTTGGCACCGCGTTTTTTCGCCATTTCGTACTCTTCGAGAACGACCACACCAGCGCCATCCCCCAATACAAATCCGTCTCGATCTTTATCCCAGGGCCGGCTGGCAGCCTCGGGATCGTCATTTCGAGTAGACAATGCACGGGCAGCCGCAAAGCCACCGATACCAAGAGCCGAAGTTGCCATCTCAGCCCCCCCTGCCACCATCACGTCAGCATCGCCATAGGAAATCATTCGAGCGGCATCGCCTATATTGTGTGCACCGGTAGTACAGGCACTTACAATCGAAATATTTGGACCTCGCAGGCCGCGCATTATGGATAAATTACCCGACACCATGTTAATTATCGAACTTGGCACAAAAAATGGCGATATTTTTCTCGGCCCGCTTGTATTATAAATGTCGCGTTGTTTTTCTATATAGGGCAGTCCACCAATACCCGATCCTATTGCGACGCCTATCATGTCGGCGTTTTCTTCGCTTACCTGAAGACCGGAGTCATCCAGCGCCTGGATCCCGGCGGCTAATCCATAGTGGATGAAGGTATCCATTTTTTTGATATCTTTAGGTGTTATATACAGCGTCGGATCGAAGTTTTTTACCGAACCCGAAATTCGCGCCGAAAACTGGCTGGCATCAAACGATGTGATTGGGGCAATGCCGCTTTTACCCGCAATAATGTTTTTCCAGGATTCTTCTACGGTATTACCAACGGGAGTTAGCAAACCTAGGCCTGTTATTACTACACGACGATTTGACAAGACTGGGTCCTCTTTACACTAATACTCGAACAATAAATGAAAATGCCGCTTAGCATGCAAGATGATAAGCGGCATTGTCCCATTCGAGTATTCGATTATACGTTAGCGTTTACGTAATCGATGGCTAATTGAACACTGGTGATTTTTTCGGCTTCTTCGTCCGGAATCTCAGTTTCAAATTCTTCTTCAAGCGCCATAACCAATTCTACGGTATCGAGCGAGTCAGCCCCCAGGTCATCAACGAACGAGGCATCGTTAGTTACGTCTTCTTCTTTAGCGCCTAATTGTTCCGCAACAATCTTTTTTACACGTTCTTCAACAGAGCTCATTTTCGAGTATCTCCTGGTTAATTATTCAGTAGCTTGTTAAGTGGCGATATTGTATTGAAAACCACTGCGAGTTGCCAGAATTGTATTTAATTTTTATTCCCTATAATAAACAATAGCTTATTCGATTTATATCGGAATTTCTGCCGGTAAATCGATTTGAAATCGTGTCAGGGCATATACATACCACCGTTTACGTGGATAGTTTCTCCGGTAATATAGGCAGCTGCAGGTGAGGCCAGGAATGCCACTGCCGCGGCAATTTCTTCGGGACTCCCCAGTCGACCAAGCGGAATCTGATTGGTCAGATTTTCTTTTTGCTGTTCACCCAGTTCACGTGTCATATCGGTATCGATAAATCCGGGTGCGACTGTATTGACAGTGATATTTCTTGATCCGATTTCGCGCGCAAGCGATTTACTGAACCCTATCAGACCCGCTTTTGCCGCCGCATAATTGGTTTGACCGGGATTTCCGGTAGCACCCACGACCGAGGAAATATTGATTATTCTACCATTTCTTTTTTTCATCATCGGCCTGATAACCGCCTTTGACATACGATAAATCGAACTCAGATTGGTATTGATAATCTCGTTCCACTGATCGTCTTTCATCATCATCAGCAGGTTGTCTCGCGTGATCCCGGCGTTGTTAACCAGGATATCGGGCGATCCGAATTCGTCGGACACCCGTTTAAGGCAGTCAGCCGTCGATTCGATATCGGCCACATTCAATACCATGCCACGTCCCTTGATGCCTTCAGCCGCGAGCGATGCCGATATATTATCGGCTCCCGCTTCGCTGGTTGCGGTACCAACAACTGTTGCCCCCTGCTTTCCGAGCGCATGGGCTATCGCCTGACCTATGCCTCGACTGGCACCGGTTACCAGTGCTATTTGACCTGTTAACATTTAATACTCCTTTAAGGTGATATTTGTGAATTCAGCAAGACGAGAAGCGGCCAGATGCAAGGCGATTGTCCGCCGAAGTAGCCAACCTACTTCAAGGCCAATCAACGATGCAGATGGTCGCTTCTCGTCTTGCCCTGTGGGAGCCACAACAGCACGACATTGCCGCGTCGCCTTAACAGCGCCTACTTTTGGTGCAGATCTTGGCAAGGGAATAACCCTTACCTGCGAACTGCGCCTTGCACTGACATGCTGTTGAGACTCTGAAACCATAAATATCACCTTAAAGGAGTACTTAGTACTCCTGAAAAGATTGTATTGTTTTTTCAAGCGATGCCGCATCAAATACCGCCTCGGCCCGCAAATTTTTGTCGATACGCCGGGCCAACCCGGTTAGTACTTTTCCCGGGCCGCACTCAAGCAGGCAATCTATTCCCTGCGATGCCATAAATTGAACACTCTGAACCCATTTTACCGGCTGAAATAGCTGTTTTTTCAGTAGCTGCCTGATCTCGTCCACCGATTCAGCAACGCCAGAATTCTGGTTATGAATCACCGCTAATTTCGGCATCGTAATGCTGGTCGATTCGAGCACCCCGAGTAACTCATCTGCCGCAGCCTGCATCAGCGAACAATGCGATGGTACGCTGACTGGAATCGGTAAGGTTCTTTTTGCCCCTAGCGCCCTGGCGTTTTCCATCGCCGCATCGACCGATGCTTTTAGCCCGGCAATCACAACCTGCCCGGGTGCGTTAAAATTGACCGCCTCGACTATGCCCGATTGAACCTGGTTACAGGCCTCAATGACATCCAGGTCGGCCAGGCCAATTATCACCGCCATGGAGCCGTCACCGGCAGCTACTGCTGACTGCATCAGCTCACCTCTTTTAGCGACGAGCTTTACCGCACTTTCGATATCGAGACTCTCGGCACATACCAGGGCAGTATATTCACCCAGGCTGTGACCCGACATCAATTGGGCCTGGGGTATGATCTCTACCTCTCGAACGATCTGCCAGCATGCCACTCCCGCACATAACATGGCTGGCTGGGTAATTTCAGTCGCATTCAATCTCTCTACCGGCCCCGCCGATACCACTTCCCATAAATCATATCCCAGCGCTATGGACGCCTGTGCATAAATATCTGTTACGACATTCTGGAAGTCACCCCATTGAGTCATCATACCAACCGATTGAGAACCCTGCCCGGGAAAAACAACTGCAATTTTAGTCATTGATAGAACAGATAATTTGAAACAACTAAATGGTATCACAGCCCTTTATGACGCTGTACAAGTCTGTTGCCATCAAAGCAAAATAATGCATAATGGCGCGTCTTTATACTAAGGTTAGAATATGCCAAAAGGCGACCACATTGAAATGCGGGGCACTGTCAAAGATACTTTGCCTAATACTATGTTTCGAGTCGAACTGGAGAATGGCCACGTGATTACGGCACATATATCCGGCAAGATGCGCAAACACTATATTCGCATTTTAACCGGAGATACGGTAACGGTTGAATTGACGCCCTACGATCTGTCTAAAGGCAGAATTACATTCCGCGATAGATAATAATTTCTTATTTTAATTCAGGCGTTTAAGGCTTCGGTATCAGTGGACTTGACATGGCACACCAGCTTATCGTCCTCGACGTCGATTTTGACATACCCGCCATCGGTCAGATCACCAAATAATAACTGGTCGGCCAATACCTGTTTAATTTCATCCTGAATCACCCTTGCCATCGGCCTTGCCCCCATTTTAGGATCATATCCTTTATCGGCCAGCCAATGTCGGGCCTTGTCGGTAACAGTCATGCTCACTTTCTTGCTGTCAAGCTGGGATTCCAGCTCAATCAGGAATTTATCGACCACATTTAATATGATATTGTGATCAAGCGCGTCGAACTGGATTACCGCATCCAGCCTGTTTCGGAATTCAGGCGTAAACACCTTCTTGATTGCTTCGCCTGCATCCTTGGTATGGTCTTGCAGGGTAAATCCCATTGAAGCCCGGCTAATCAATTCAGCGCCGGCATTGGTAGTCATCACCAAAATCACATTCCGAAAATCTGCCTTTCTACCATTACTGTCGGTCAACGTACCATGATCCATGACCTGCAACAGCAAATTAAATACATCGGGATGAGCTTTTTCAATTTCATCGAATAACACCACGGAATAAGGGTGTTTATTGAGTTCCTCGGTAAGTAACCCCCCCTGATCATATCCGACATATCCCGGCGGCGCACCGATCAGTCTTGATACCGTGTGTCTTTCCATGTACTCGGACATATCGAAACGAATCAACTCAATGCCCATAATTTTTGCTATCTGCCTACATACCTCGGTTTTGCCAACCCCGGTAGGTCCGGCGAACAGAAAAGAACCGACCGGCTTCATATCCCGGCCTAACCCGGAGCGAGCCATTTTGATGGCAGCATCGAGTGACTTGATAGCCGCGTCCTGGCCAAATACCACGCGCGAAAGGTTCTTGCCCAGGTTCTTTAGCATCTCGAGATCCGAGGTATTCACGGTATTCGCCGGTATGCGTGCGATTCTGGCTACAATATTTTCGATATCGTGAATGCCAATGGTTTTCTTACGCTGTTTTTCCGGTAGCAATCTGCGCTTTGCGCCAGCTTCATCAATGACATCGATCGCTTTATCGGGCATGTGGCGATCATTGATATAGCGCGATGCCAGTTCAGCCGCTTTGCGTAAAGCCTGTAAGGTATATTTTACATTGTGATGTTCTTCAAAGCGGGATTTAAGCCCTTTTAGTATCTGATAAGAGTCCTCGACACTCGGCTCCGGTACATCTATCTTCTGGAAACGTCTTGCCAGTGCACGATCCTTCTCGAAGACACCGCGAAACTCTGTATAGGTCGTAGAGCCAATGCATTTAACTTCCCCACTGGCAAGCACCGGTTTGATCAGGTTGGAGGCATCCATGACACCGCCCGATGCCGAACCAGCGCCGATTATGGTGTGAATTTCATCGATGAAAAGCACAGAGCCCTGCTCATCTTTAAGCTGATTAATAACCGATTTCAGCCTTTTTTCAAAGTCACCCCGATATTTGGTACCGGCTACCAGTGCACCGAGGTCGAGTGCGTAAATGGTACAACCCTGCAATATATCGGGTACTTCCTCTTCGACAATTTTTCGCGCCAGACCCTCAACAATCGCTGTTTTGCCAACACCCGCTTCACCGACCAGCAGGGGATTATTTTTACGTCGACGGCACAGTGTCTGAACGATGCGTTCAACTTCCAGATCGCGCCCTATGAGTGGATCAATCTTTCCAGCAACAGCCAGCTCGTTCAAATTAGTCGCAAATTTCTCCAGCGGGTTGGATTTTTCGTTATCGTCAGGAAGGGTTTCGGTCTCATGGCCAAAGGACTCATCTTCACCATCTTCAACCCGTGTAATACCGTGGGACAGGTAATTGGTCACATCCAGGCGTTCAATATGATGCTTGTTCAATAAATAAACCGCGTGCGAGTCCTGCTCGGAGAAAATAGCCACCAGGACATTGGCGCCTGACACTTCTCCATTACCGGAGGACTGCACATGAAACAGTGCGCGCTGCAAAACTCGCTGAAATCCGAGCGTGGGCTGCGTATCCCGGTCTTCATCAGCCATCAATAAAGGGGTGTTCTGGTCAACAAAGATTTCAAGCTCTTTTTTAATACCGGCAACGTCACCACCGCAGGCTTCGAGTACCGCCGAAGCGGCATCGTTTTCGGTCAGCATCAACAGCAAGTGCTCGACCGTTATAAACTCGTGCCGCTTTTCATTGGCTTCATGGAAAGCTTTATTCAGGGATTGCTCAAGTTCTTTGTTTAACATTATCTTATTTCCCAATTCCACGCATCACTCATTTAATATATAGCTTATTTGACCTGTTTATTTATGTTTAATTCTTTAATCGTTAACTTCGTTCGTAGGGTCCGATTCATGCAACCCCTGTTACCTAGGTTTCTTCCATATCGCATAACAAGGGGTGTTTACTTTCTCGTGAGTAGCTGTTCACCTGGGTAACCTTGGTTTCAGCGATATCACGTGAATAGATGCCACACACGCCCTTACCTGATTTGTGTACATTTAACATAATGCGTGTAGCATTTTCGCGGTTATGGCCGAATATCGCTTCGAGTACATGGACCACGAATTCCATCGGTGTATAGTCATCGTTGAGAATGATGACTTTATACATCGCCGGCTTTTTCAGTTTCGGTTTGGTACGCTCAAGTAGCAGCGTATCGTCATTTTCCGGGTCGTTATTGAACGGCTGCTCAGACATGATTTAATTTTAACATCATCGGTCACTATAAAGTAATGTGGGGCCTGATAAATTTCAAGGTCTGGTTATCTTTATTTTCCCGCTATTGAGTCTTCCCCGAAACCTTTTCTAGTATATAATTCTCCTCTTAAAATCCCCTTTTAACCAATCAATATCGAGAGAAACATGAGTTATCAGCACATAAAGGTGCCCACAGAGGGCAATGCGATCACCGCTAACGAGGACTTTAGCCTTGAGGTACCCGATAATCCGATCATTCCCTATATCGAGGGCGATGGCATCGGTGCTGACATCTCCCCGGTGATGATCAATGTTGTCGATGCCGCTGTAGAAAACGCTTACCAGGGGCATAAGAAGATCTCATGGATGGAAATCTACGCGGGGGAAAAGGCGACCCGGGTATATGGCGAAGATGCATGGCTTCCCGAAGAATCGCTGGCGGCGATGAAGGATTACATCGTTTCGATCAAGGGCCCACTCACGACACCGATTGGTGGTGGCATACGCTCATTAAACGTATCGATCAGACAACAGCTTGATTTATATGCCTGTGTCAGACCGGTGCGCTACTTTCCCGGTATCGAGACACCGTTGAAGCGCCCGCAAGACACCAAAATGGTCATCTATCGCGAAAACACGGAAGATATATACGCTGGCATTGAATGGGAGGAAGGCACGGATGAAGTCAAAAAAGTGATCAAGTTTCTCACCGAGGAGATGGGTATCACCGGTATCAGATTCCCCGAAACCTCCAGCATCGGTGTTAAACCAGTTTCGTCTGAGGGGACAAAACGACTGGTGCGTAAAGCTTTTCAGTATGCTGTCGATAATGATTGCAGGTCGGTTGCCCTGATCCACAAGGGTAATATTATGAAATTCACCGAAGGAGGATTTAGAAACTGGGGTTACGAGCTGGCGAAGGAAATTTATGGTGCCGAAGAAATCGGAGGCGGTCCCTGGTGTGAATTCAAAAACCCCAAAACAGGCAATACCATCACCGTAAAAGACGTCATTGCCGATAATTTTCTCCAGCAAATTGTGCTGCGTCCTACCGAATATGAGGTGATTGCAACGCTGAATTTAAATGGCGACTATGTATCTGATGCCCTCGCAGCGCAGGTAGGCGGCATAGGCATCGCGCCCGGTGCTAATATCGCTGATACAGTCGGTGTGTTTGAAGCCACCCATGGCACTGCGCAAAAATATACCGGTCAAAACAAGGTTAATCCGGGGTCTATTATTCTGTCGGCGGAAATGATGCTGCGTTATATGGGCTGGGTAGAAGCCGCTGACCTGATTATAAAGGGTATGGAAGGCGCTATTGGTGCGAAACAGGTTACCTACGACCTGGCACGTCACCAGGCAGATGCCAATGAATTGAGCACCTCCGATTTTGGTGAAGCCGTTATCAGGTATATGAACTAGCCGAGCAGGACTAGCCCGCATATTGCACGAAGGCGGTGATACTATTGACTTTAGTCAATAATTCCAGATATTTTGGCACGAAAAACATGAAAATTGATAAATACAGTTTGTACCTGAACAAAGTCAGTAAAAGTCTGGCTGCCAATCTTAATCTACCCCCCTTGATCCATAGCTACGGCTATGCATCCACGGGCGATAGATCAACCTTGTTTGCCATATTTTCACTGAACTTCGTTCCCTTCATGCAATATGCGGGCTAGCTGGTTTGCTCCATTCGATGCAAGCCGGTGTCTTCAACGATACGAGTCGCAATTTCTTCGACCGATATAGTCGTCGTGCTTAAAAAACGTATCTTGTGTTTGTAGTACATTTCTTCGGCTGCCCGAAGCTCATAACGGCACTGTTCAAGCGAAGCATAGCGACTACCGGGACGTCGTTCCTGGCGAATATTACACAGTCGATTGGCATCGGTGGTTAAACCGTATAATCGATCGGTATAAGGGCGTATCGGTGCAGGTAATAACTCCGACTCCATATCCTCCTCGGTAATCGGGTAATTTGCGGCCTTTAGACCGAACTGCAATGCCAGGTAAAGGCAACTGGGCGTCTTGCCCGTCCTCGAAACACCGATCAAAATGATATCGGTCTCGTGGTAGTTGCGGGTTTTACCACCGTCATCATGGATGAACGAAAAATCGATTGCGTTGATCCTGGACTCGTAAAGCGAAGGATTCGCGGTGCGGTGGGAGCTACTCGCATGGGCTGATGTGGTATCCAGGATTTTTTCCAGGCGCGGCAGAAAATCGGCAAATGGATCCAGTACCAGCGCCCTGCTCTGGTTAATTATTTTTTTCAATTCGAGATCGGCCATCGTCGAAATGACAATGGGTAAATCGTTCGAGCCTTCCGCTTCGCTGTCAATTTCCTGATTAACGGCCAGTGCCTTCTCTACCGAATCGACAAAAGGAATCGTCCTGGTTTTAAAATGCAGTGTCGGGAACTGGGCCAGCAAACTATGACCCAGGGTTTCTGCAGTAATTGCAGTACCATTGGATAGGAAGTAAACCTGTCTAATATCATCTGACATAAGATTCAGAATAATAGCCAAATTTGAAGACATTTACGATCTTCAAATCTAATCTCAATAAACCGGAATAATTCAGTCATCGCTGGCCTATCGATTATGATAAAGTCCTGTTTTTTATTCAAGGAACCTCTGATCAATTCATGAATGAATTAATCAGAGGTTCCCTAGCCCAAAGAAAATTATCGAATGTCGAAAAATATAGTGTCTCTGGACCAGCTTGGAATGGCAGATGTACCCCTGGTCGGCGGTAAGAACGCATCACTGGGAGAAATGATAACCAACCTGGCTGATCTCGGTGTCGCGGTTCCTGGCGGTTTCGCGACGACTTCCAACGCATTCAACGATTTTTTAGATCAGGCCCGCTTAACCGAGAAAATTCTTGCGACACTAGAACAGCTTGATACCGACGACCTGCGAGCACTGACCGAGACCGGTAAGCAGATCCGAAACTGGGTAATCGAATCACCGTTGCCCCAGCAGTTCCAGGACGATATCAGCGCTGCCTACGAAGCGATGGCCGTCGATGGTAGCCCGGCGACTGTCGCAGTACGCTCTTCTGCAACTGCGGAGGACTTACCCGATGCCTCGTTTGCCGGGCAACAGGAAACCTATCTGAATATTAAAGGCATCGAACAGGTTCTGCACGCTGTGAAACTGGTATTCGCTTCCCTGTTTAACGACAGGGCAATTTCCTATCGAGTACATCAGGGCTTTGAACATGCGGGCGTATCTTTATCCGCCGGAATTCAACGCATGGTACGCAGCGACCTGGCTTCCAGTGGTGTCATGTTCAGCATCGATACCGAATCCGGATTTGAAGACGTTGTTTTTATCACCAGTAGTTATGGGCTCGGTGAAACCGTGGTCCAGGGCGCTGTCAATCCCGACGAGTTTTATGTTTACAAAAAAAATCTGCGCAAACAACCACGCAGTATTTTACAGAAAACCCGCGGCAGCAAACTGGTAAAAATGATTTACGCTGACAATGGTCCCCAGAGCAAAGACCCGCAACAGGCAATCAGAACCATCGACGTTGACCTGGTTGATCGAAACAGGTTTTCAATTAACAACGAGGAAATCACCGCGCTCGCCACGATGGCGCTTACGATCGAGCGCCACTACGGTCGCCCTATGGATATAGAGTGGGCCAAGGATGGTGAAAATGGGCAGTTATATATCGTACAGGCACGCCCGGAAACCGTGCAGTCCCGAGACAGCCAGGTGATAGAGCGATTTATTCTAAAGCAGCGGTGCGAACCGATTATCGAGGGCCGCGCCGTCGGCAATCGAATCGGACAGGGCGTGGTTAAAATCATCAATGATCTTTCTCAAATGGGTCTGATTGAAGATGGTGACGTACTGGTGACCGATATGACCGACCCAAACTGGGAACCGATCATGACCAGGGCGTCCGCGATTGTCACTAACCGCGGTGGTCGTACCTGCCATGCGGCAATTATTGCACGCGAACTCGGCATACCGGCGCTGGTGGGTACTGCTAACAGCACCAGCGCCCTGAACCATGGAGACGAGGTTACCGTATCCTGCGCCGAGGGTGATACAGGATACGTCTATCCCGGCCTGCTCAAATTTGAACATCATCGACACGAGATAGCCAATATGCCGGAGATTCCACTCAAGCTGATGATGAATATTGGCAATCCCGAACGCGCATTCAGTTTTTCCAGGTTGCCGCACAGTGGTATCGGCCTGGCCCGGCTCGAGTTTATTATTAATAAAATGATCGGCATTCATCCACGCGCTTTACTCGAGTTCGAATCCATGGACAGTTCGTTGCAACAGGAAATCAGTGCCCGTATTGGCGGTTATGAAAACCCGGTTGAGTATTTTGTCGAGAAACTTAGCGAGGGAATCGCGACACTGGCGGCCGCATTTGCACCCGAAAAGGTAATCGTAAGAACCTCGGACTTTAAGTCGAATGAATACGCTCATTTGATCGGTGGCACCCTGTTCGAACCCGAAGAAGAGAACCCGATGCTCGGCTATCGAGGCGCATCACGTTATATCAGTGACGATTTTAAACCCTGTTTTGAGCTCGAGTGCCGAGCGATCAAGCAGGTCCGCGATGGCATGGGCCTGAAAAATGTCGAAATAATGATCCCGTTCGTACGCACCCTCGACGAGGCACGTGCGGTGCACCAGTTGTTAAACGAAAATGGACTGGAACGAGGTGTCGATGACTTCCGTGTCATCATGATGTGCGAGCTGCCTTCCAACGTAATTCTGGCTGAAGAATTCCTCGAATACTTCGATGGCTTTTCCATAGGATCTAACGACCTGACCCAGTTGACACTCGGCCTGGATAGAGATTCAGGCCTGGTCGCCTCCGCTTTTGACGAGCGCGACGCGGCGGTGATGAAACTGTTAGCGCAGGCGATCCAGGCCTGTAAATCTGCCGGCAAGTATGTCGGTATCTGTGGACAGGGGCCGTCGGATCATCCCGACCTGGCAAAATGGTTATTAGAACAGGGGATTGAAAGCATATCGCTCAACCCGGATTCGGTAATAGATACCTGGTTATTTCTGGCCGATCAGGATACCACTGGCAACTGAGATGCCAGTCTACGATAAGCTACACGACGGCATTTATTGTGTCGATGCTGCCCATGTCAGGGAGCAGCTGGCCGCTATTTATATATTGCTCGAAGGCGAAGACGTAGCGATTATCGACACCGGTACCTGCCACTCGCTCGAAAACGTCCAGTCAACCCTGGCTCACCTGGGCATCGACAATAGCCAGGTCAGGTATGTCATCCCGACGCATATACACCTCGATCATGCCGGCGGCGCAGGCGCTATGATGCAGTTATTCGAGCAGTCAAGACTGATTATCCATCCCCGCGGCGCCAGGCATATGATTGATCCGGACAGGCTGGTCAAGGGTTCGATGGCGGTTTATGGCGAAACCCTGTTTCGTCAACTTTACGGTGAAATCACTCCGATCGACACGGACCGGGTCGATATCGCAAATGATCTCGATTGCTATTATCTCGCCAACAGGGAGCTCCTGTTTATCGATACGCCCGGGCACGCCAGTCATCATTTCTGCATCTATGACGATCAAAGTCAGGGTATATTCAGTGGAGATACCTTTGGTCTCGCCTATCCACCGGTCAAACATCATCCCCGTGGCCTGATTCCAACCAGTTCACCAGTACAATTTAACCCTGATACACTGTTAAGTTCGATTGATCGACTGATGAGCTACCAACCCAAATGGATGTACCTGACCCACTACGGGGTGATAGACCAGCCATTCGAGCGATCGGTCGGGCTCAAACAATGGATTTCAGAATATGTAGGGCTATGCGAACAGGTCGATCCACAAGACAGTGAGGCCGAACAACGCCTTGAATTTGAAATGCGCGATATGATATTTTCAAAATTGTCCGATGATGTCAGCCTCGATCAGGATAATCTCGGCTACCTGTTGAACACCGATATAAAATTAAATAGCCAGGGCTTATCCATCTGGTGGAGGTCGCTACAGGATGGCTGATTCAGTCTGGAACCCGCACACCACTGTCGCCGCTATCACTGAACGTGATGGCAATTTTCTGCTGGTAAAGGAAAAAGTGAGGGGTGAAATCGTATTTAATCAACCCGCGGGGCACCTGAACCCCGGAGAAAGCCTGATCGAAGCGGTGATTCGTGAAACCCTCGAAGAAACGCAATACGAGTTCACACCGACTGGCTTACAGGGTATCTACCGACTGGTCCCGGAGCAGGTATCGGACGCTACCTACCTCCGATATTCATTTTGTGGCAGGACAGGCCAGAACCTTAACGGCAGACTGGATGATGGGATCATATCAGCCGTGTGGATGAGTTACGACGATATACACTCTTGTCGCGAGCAACACCGTAGCCCGCTGGTAATGCAGTGCATCGACGATTACCTGCACCGGCAACCCTACCCGCTCAATATTTTCAGCCACAATTTTTCCTGAACCCTACGATTAATCTTATCAACACCGTCAGATGACCCATTCCAACCATGAAAAAATAATCGTGGGCATGTCGGGTGGTGTCGACTCCTCGGTGTCGGCCCTGTTACTCAAACAACAAGGATTTGATGTTGAAGGGCTGTTCATGAAAAACTGGGAGGAAGATGATACTGAGGAGTATTGCTCGGCTGCTGTAGACCTGGCGGACGCCCAACAAGTCTGTGACAGGCTGGATATTCCATTACACACGGTTAATTTTTCGAGTGACTACTGGGATCATGTGTTCGAATATTTCCTGCACGAGTACCGCTCCGGGCGCACCCCCAATCCGGATATCATGTGCAACCGTGAGATCAAATTTAAAGCTTTTCTCGAACATGCGCAAACGCTTGGAGCCGACCGCATTGCGACCGGCCATTATGTGCGATCACGCAATCAAAACGATAAAACTCAACTGCTTAAAGGCCGTGATCCGAATAAGGATCAGTCCTATTTTCTCTATGCTTTAAACCAGTACCAGATTTCTCACGCACTGTTCCCGATCGGCGAACTGGAAAAAAAAGAAGTCAGGTCTCTGGCCGAAAAAAATCACTTTACGGTGTTCGATAAAAAAGACAGTACCGGGATCTGTTTCATCGGCGAACGCAAGTTCAAAGATTTTTTGCAGCGTTTTATACCGGGACAACCCGGCCTCATCGAATCAGTTGACGCTGAGCCACTCGGCGAACACAGTGGTTTGATGTACTACACGATCGGGCAAAGACAGGGACTGGGCATTGGAGGTACCGCCCAGGGAAGCGAGTCACCCTGGTACGTGGTTGAAAAACAACTCGAGAATAATGTTCTGGTGGTAGCGCAGGGGCACCATCATCCCCGACTTTATCATTCTGCCTGTCGCATTGACGAATTACACTGGATCGACGAACCAGATTTAGAACTGCCCTTTGCCTGCAGTGCCAAGACACGGTACCGACAGCAGGACGAATACTGCAATATCGTCAGTATCGATGGCGCTTGCGCGGTGATCGAATTCGAAACACCACAGTGGGCGATGACACCGGGCCAGGCCCTGGTATTTTACCAACAGGACATTTGTCTGGGCGGTGGCACTATTGAAACTGCATACAACCAGTAGATTCGAATGACGACAATTGAAGATCAAACTCTGGCGTTGGCGGGTATATTCCAATCGGCAGCGCTTATCGAACAGCTTGCCACCGAAGGAGATCTTAACCAGGCTGCTTTTGACTGCAGCTTCGACAGCCTGTTTACCTTCGAGGTTACTAATGTCATTGACGTGTTTGGAAATTTATCCGGACTTTCCCGCGGTCTAAAAACCCTCAGCCTGACCCTGGGTGGTAATGATCGGAACCCGGATAAAAATATAACCTATTATGCCCTGTCCATGCTTAAGCTCGCTGCGAAGCTGAGGCGTGATCATAATATGGCCGCCCTGGTTCAGGACCGTTTAAAAACCACTGAAATGCAATCGAGGAAATTTGATCTGGGCCGGATGAGTGTCATTAACAAGATCGATGGTGTGTATCAAAGCACCATCAGCACCATCACCCCCCGCATTATGGTGCAGGGTGATCGTACTTATCTCGGAGATTCAATCAATGCGAGTAAGATACGCACACTGTTACTGGCTGGAATTCGAGCCGCTGTGCTCTGGCGCCAATTGGGCGGTAGTCAGTGGAAGCTGCTCACCTCGAGAAAAAAATACGTGCGAACCGCCAATAATTTTTTGCTAAAAATCTGACCAGGCAGCCATTTCCCCCGGGCCTTGCTCTGGATTAGAGCGAAAATTCTTTTTTTATATGCCGCAGTAATCCAGCAGACGCATCGCTGATCAATTCAAATACCTGTTCAAAGCCACCCTCTCCATAATAAGGATCTGGAACTTCCTTTTGCGTGTATTTATCAGAGTAATCGAGCATTAAATCGAGTCGGGCGCGGGCGCCATCGGTTTTTAGTGACGACATATTTGAAAGGTTCGAATAATCCATTGCCAACAGGAAATCGAAATCGTGATAATCGTCAGATTCGAATCGCCGCGCCTGCAGACCAGATAAATCGATACCATGGGACCTGGCCGTATCCTGTGATCGAATGTCAGGTGGGCTACCGATGTGGTAGCTGTGAGTACCGGCCGAATCAACCAGAATCCTGTCGCCTAAACCCTGCTCATCGACCATAGCCTGGAATACTCCATGTGCGGTGGGTGAACGGCATATATTGCCCATGCAAACGAACAACACACCTACCTTATCCTTATTTTTCAAATTGAACCCCAGGTGGAGATTAAATCAGGATTTATTATTTCACAGTTTAGACGACCTCGGCTACCTGAGTGGTTTTTAAATACCGATAAATAAAACTGTCAGCCTCAACCAGGCGGAACAAGCGGTTTATTACTTACTAATTCCATACCCGACACCAGAATTCTGTTATACAATTCATCAAACTCCAAACCAGGTTATAAAGGCAGGGTGCAATGCTTATAATCCCCGAGATACAAATTCAAAATGGGCAGGTTGTTACCCGTTCTACTATCAAGGGTAGCGACACGATCCACGATATTTCCCCGGCTGAAGCGGCACAAAATTTTGCCCATGATGGAGCCAGGATGCTGCAGATGGTCGACATAGACGCCGCCCGTTCGGAATCGACCAACAACGAGGCTTTGATCAAGCAGTTAATTCAGGATACCGATATACCAATTCAGGTTTCCGGCGGTATACGCACACTCAACCAGATCAACGACTGGTTTGATACCGGGGCGGCAAGGGTGGTACTTGGAACCGTGGCCATTACCGACGCGCCACTGGTGGTCGAGGCATCGAATCGGCACCCGGGGGGTATTATTGTTGATCTCGCCACTCGGGATGGCTTCGTCACTATCGACGGCTGGAAGACTCTCACTGCGTTTCGACCCCAGGATCTGATTCTGGAGCTACAAATGACCGGTATCGCGGGCATCATTCACAAGGATACCAATCGTATGGGTGATGATATTGACGACGTACTAGCGCTCACCGAACAGCTCAGCCATGATATTTCGATACCGGTATATTCCAGTGGTACGGTTCACTCACTGGACGACATCGCCAGACTCCGTTATCTGCCAAATATTAACGGCGCGATTATCAGTCACGCACTAATTACCGGCGATATATCGCTCACCGATGCACTGGAAATTGCCGCACAAAAAGAAACAACACTCGAACCCGAGTCGATCACCCAGAACGTCAAAATGGGTATACACAGCGGCATCAGGGCTTACCTGGCGGCCTATAATAGCTCGCAGGCCGCGCGTGTCTGGAATCTCAATTTACGGGATATGCTCACCAGTGACAACCCGTATATGGAAGTAACGATACCGCAGGTGGACCTGGAGGTTGATATCGATTCTCTATCGGCGAAGGAAATACAGGAATCTTATGCAGAGGAGCTCGATAAAGCCGATATCGTCATAGTCGTTCTCGACGGAATCGAGAATACCGCCTGGACCGGTTTTGAATGCGGCTATGCCCGTGCCAGGGGAAAGTATATCTATGGCGTCACTGGTGACCCGAACATTACCGAAGGTAGCCAAAGGCGCTTCGTGACAATGTGTGATGAACTGATTTATTATTCGGCAGGCGACGATTTGAATATCTCACACAGTGAGATTTCACACGCGTTGGCGACCCGCGTCATGGTCCAGAACCATTAATTCAGGTCAAAAAATTACCTGACCGGAAGTTCCCAGGCTGGACTGGCTGCTAGCCATCCGGATTGACACATTTGTAGATATTAAATGACTGTTTTCCGTCGGTCACCACCGTTAGTGGCACAATGGTATCGCCACCCATGTCACTGGCACTATTGCGACCCATAGTCATCAATTCGCTTTCTATGGTCTCGATCGGCCTTTTCACACCGGCCACTTTAGCAGTCACTGAATTATTGGTTCTACCGAGATGCTTGCAACTCGATACCTCGTTGGGTGACAGAACTCGCACCTTTTCACCACCAGATGACATCTCGATTGAAGCGCAGCCATTGATGAAGAGCCCAGTTGCAGCGATCAGTATAATGATTTTTGTTATTCTCATAATTAATTTCCTATTTTAAGTCTCAATCACCAGCGCAAAATAATGTCTGGATAGTCAGGTCCGAGATGCCTGTACAATACTCTCGATCGAGTCGTCTAGCATAGCGTTAAATTCATCATCACTTTGCTGGCTGGAAAGACCCTCGGTTAATGCACGTGAAAAGCTGGCGACCATGCCATGATGGGTTGCCAGACGTCGATTCGCTTCGTCTCTGGAATACCCTCCCGACAAGGCAACCACTTTTAATACCTGTGGATGCGAAATACAGGATTCATAAAAGTTTTCCTGTTCGGGTAGGGTCAATTTCAACATGACGAACTGGTCTTCACTCAATTGATCCAGATGCTTGGTTAAAGCTACCCTTAGTATCGCTTCGGTTTCAGGTTTCTGGGTGCTGTGTATATCGACTTCGGGTTCGATAATAGGTACTAATCCTGTTGCAATAATAACCTTCCCTATCTCAAACTGTTGATCTACAACCGCATTCACCCCATCGGTATTTGCTGTCTTTATTACCGAGCGCATTTTGGTACCAAATATACCTTTTTGCTTGCCACGTGCGAGCAAGGCGTCAAGATCAGGCATCGGTTTCATGATTTGTGCACCATTATTTTCGTCGGCAAGCCCTTTATCGACTTTAAGAAATGGCACTACATTTTTCACATTCCACAAATAATCAGCCGTGGGACGACCGTCTATGTCCCGATCCATGGTATTTTCGAATAATATAGCACCCAGTATGCGATCACCGTTGAAACTAGGACTGGTAACGATACGCGAACGCATCTGGTGCACAACCGCATACATTTCATCATCATTAGAATAAGCATCGGCACCGATTCCATAGTTGGCCAACGCCTTGGGTGTACTACCCCCGCTTTGATCCAGCGCGGCGATAAATCCAGATTGTGTTTTTATTTTATCGAACTGTTGATTGGAGTTGGTCACGTTCACCACTTAAATTAGAGGTTAGAAAAAATCAATATATACCGGCGTTTAGTATAAACGCTGTCATTTTCGAATACAATTGGAAGCGAAGCCAGCCCGCATATTGTACGAAGGCGGTGACAGCTTATGATCTTTATCATTGAATTCAAATAATAAGGCACGAATGCCCGTAGCAACTTCGTTCCCTTCATGCAAAAAACGGGCTAGTACTCCTTATTAGGTTACCAGGCCCGGAGTTTGACGCATTCAGGGAGTTTAGGCGAGGGAAAGACTATCCTGCTCCCGGTAGATAACCGGAACTAGTATTCTGTTTTTATATCGTGCATGCGACTCGAAATGAGGGTATCGCGTCCCAGTGATTTGTCGAATACGGTTGCATAGGCGAGTACCGCCTGCACATAGTTTCTGGTTTCCTCAAATGGCACAGTTTCAACCCACAGATCAGCGGGCATCAGGTCTTCTCGCGGTAACCAGTTCCTCACATTGAGCGGCCCGGCGTTGTAGGCAGCAGCCGCGAGCGATACATTATTCTCAAATCGATTCAGTACCGATTTGAGATACTGTGTGCCAAAATTAATATTATTATCGATTTCAAGAATATCGGATTGGCGCGGGCGTTTCATGCCGAGCGATCTCGCGACTCGCCTGGCCGTGGACGGCATCAGTTGCATCAATCCCAGCGCACCCACCCTTGATTTTGCCAGCGGATCGAACAGGCTTTCACGACGCATTACGCCGTAAATTACAGAAGGATCAAGTTTTTTGGCATCGGCATAGTCAAATACCTGTTGTTTAAAAGGTGTCGGAAATCTCAGGCTGTAATCGGTTCGGTGCGGTGTTTTGGCAACGGTTTTAATAGCACTATCGTGCCATTGCCAGCTTGAGGCCAGCACCGCCGCCTGTTTAATTTGCTGGGTGTCCAATAACCTTAGCGCCTGGGACCACTCCCGCCTGGCATCGATCTGGCGTCCCACGAAGTAAAGCTCCCGGGCGCGCAATAAAAACGGGTTTTCACTCAAGAACTGTGCCTCGTCAAACTCCTCAATGGTGGTCACGTTTTCCTGTTCTATTCGATAGGGAATTTCCAGTTTGTCCGCCGCAAGGAACCCGTAGTAACTACTCTTGTTTGCGAGCGTGAAAAACTTACCTTTTGACATGACATCCTGTCCCAGCGATTCATAGGATCGGGCTAACCAATAGTGCCACTCGTTTTCCTGCTGCAAATGTATCGGCATTTCCTCGATGGTTATTATCAGGCCCTGCCAGTCCTGATCCCTCAGATGGATTCGTGCGAGCCATAAATAGGTTTGGTCATTTTTTAGTTCCGATGGCAGTTCCGATAATAGCTGCCTCGCAATCGACAGGTGCTGATAGGCTGCTGACAACGCAATCCTTTGCCGTATCTGACCTTTTTGATCCTCGCTAAACTCAAACCTGGGTTCGATTTCATCCCATATCAGTTTGGCGGCTAAACTATCTTTACGTGCCAGCCTGTCTACTGCGTGGACAATAATTACCCTATATTGCTGATTATCACTGGACTCGATCAGCGACTTGAGTGATTTTTCCGGGCGTCGATGGGCCTGATACCAGGTATTAACCATCTCCTGATCTTCCTGATTCAGATTTTTGCCGAGGTACCTGGCCAAATTCGGCCGGCGAGCTTCGAACGCCTTATCGATTCGTTCCCATACAGCCTGTTCTGCCTCGGGGTAGGTATCGAGGAAGTACTTAAACGCCTGGTCGCATTCTCTCGGTTGTGAACGGCCTCTTAGCCAGATTTTTTTAATTTCCTCGTTGATAGATTCATCGACTCCAAGACTGAGGCGGGCCTGAAATGCCAGGCAACGGTAACGGGTATCGTCTCGATCGTCAAAATACATCAGATAGCTGCTCCAGTCCTTGCGTTTAGCCAGGACGGATAGCCATTTTGCGCGTAACCGATAATTGAAAGGATAGTCTTGATGGCTATCCAGAAACTCGCTCACCTCACTTTCTGATGCAAGATATAGACGTCGCCTTAAAGCATCGTATTCGAGATATGCTTTGACAGGATAATCTTCGAGCCTTCTTAGCAGGCGTTTATATTTGCTGATTTGATTGGTGTTCAGGGCGAGCGACGCATCCTGGAACAGGACGCGCTGCCGCTCAATATTGGCCTCTACGCTAGTACTTAGCATTAAGCTATAGATAGCGATCAAACCGATCGCCAGCGGCCTGATAAGATCGAGAACAGGTGATTTTAAGGTGTAATTATTCAAAAAAATATCTTTTATTTTCAAAATCTTATACTCGAGTGTAGAAGTTAAAAATCACTATATCAAGAAAATTACAGAGAATTAGACGCAATCGACCTGATCTCATTAAAGCGGAACTCTCAATACCATTTCTATCTTGTTTCAGAGTAAAATTAGATCAAGGTTTGCGCTGGAGATCTGTTATTTCCAGGCGCTGATTTAAAAATAGTCGGGCTTAAAAATGAGATCAAACTCGGTTGCCTCAATCGCTGTTAATGTACGAATATTGGCTTCCGCTATGCGCTCAGGATTGCTATAGCCGGACAAAGCTCGATCGACACTAGATTCGCGCAGAATGTGCAAAATTGGAAATGGCGAACGGTTACTCCAGTTTTCACGGTCGTCAATCGAGGTATTATTGAATTGATAGCCTGGATGAAAACTGGCAATCTGAAAAACCCCGGTCCATTCGTAAGTCGTAATCAGCGCATCTGCCTGGTCAAGCATTTGATTGAAATCGGCAAAATCCTGCAACTGGTGAGGAATAATCAATAAAGTGGTTTCGATCTCGGGAGTCTCGATTAAATACTGACACTGCTGATACAGATCGAGCATCAATTCATCGACCTGTTCCGATTCGCTCACCACGCAGCGCAGCTTGTTTTGTGCATAGACCGACCTTGCAAAGGGGCACAAATCAAGTCCGATAACGGCTTTTTCCACCCAGTGATGTGCACGCGAAATAATATTTCGATTTTCTATCACTAGCGCTTAACTCCGGGTCAACAATGCCGGGTCAAGTAGGCGTTTCAATTCCACTTCGTCCAGATCGGTGAGTTCCAGTGCCACCTCGATAACCGGTCGCTTTTCCAAATAAGCAGTTTTGGCTATTTTTGCGCCCAGTTCATATCCGATCACCGAATTGAGGGCGGTTACCAGTATCGGGTTTCGAGCCAGGGTTCGCTCGACCTGATCGTTATTAACGGTGAAACCACTGATCGCCTTATCCGCCAGGATCAAGCTTGAGTTACCTAGAATGTCGATACTTTGCAATAAGTTATGGGCAATTAATGGTAGCATCACGTTTAGCTGAAAATTACCGGACTGACCCGCTATCGTGATAGTGCTGTCATTACCAATCACCTGGGCGCAGGCCATCGCGACCGCCTCCGGTATCACCGGATTTACCTTGCCTGGCATGATCGAGCTACCCGGTTGCAATGCAGGTAAGCTAATCTCACCCAGACCCGCTAAGGGACCTGAGTTCATCCAGCGTAAATCGTTGGCTATCTTCATCAGCGATACGGCCAGCACTTTTAACTGACCGCTGGCTTCTACCGCGGTATCCTGCGCGCTTAGACCTTCGAATAAATTATCCATTTGAGAGAAACGTATCCCGGTGATGTCATGCAGTGCCTGGCACACCCGCGCACCAAAATCTTCGCTGGTATTAATACCGGTTCCCACCGCGGTACCGCCCTGTGCCAGCTTTTGCAGGCGAGTTAAAGAAGATTGCAGACGATACCTGTCATTTTTGATCTGCGATCCCCAGCCCGACATTTCCTGTCCTAGGGTGACTGGCATTGCGTCCATTAGATGGGTTCTTCCGGTTTTAACTATTTCGCTACAGGCGTCGCCCTTCTCCATTATCACCTGCTCGAGATGCTGTAATGACGGCAATAGTTTTTCATGGATAGCGATACAGGCAGCAATATGTATCGCACTCGGAAATACATCATTAGAACTCTGCCCCATATTGACGTGGTCATTAGGATGCACCGGACATTGTTTTGTCGACGCCAGTGATGCGATGACCTCGTTAGCGTTCATATTGCTGCTCGTCCCGGAACCGGTCTGGAAAATATCAATCGGGAAGTGCTGGTCAACCGCTCCGGAGATAACCTTTTCAGCGGCTTTTTGAATGGCATCGGCCCGGACATTGTCGAGTTGTGTAAGATCGGCGTTAACCCTGGCACAGGCTTTTTTAATTAAGCCCAGAGCGGAAATTACCTCACTGGGCAAAGGTATACCACTCACCGGGAAATTTTCCACTGCCCGCTGAGTCTGGGCCTTATACAGAGCGTCTACAGGAACCTTGATCTCTCCCATACTATCTTTTTCGGTACGGTATTTGATTTTAGCCATGATAATTACACCCGCCTGTAGCCTGTAAAGATGAATATCGAAACATTGATTTCAATTGTACCACCGCGTATACGTCCGCGGTTTTATTGATCAGAAAAAATTCCATAAGCTACCGTGATTTAAACTTTATTTACCCAATTAGGCGATGAGTCGCATTATCCCGCAAAAATACACAGTATATTACGCTTAGACAGTTAACTGGCATTCTGTCGGACTTAGGGGGTCATAGCGAGCGTGGTGGGAGTCGGGTATAATGATGCGGAGTTCGAATGCCTGCGTATATCTTTCATTTCACAGAACGAAAGCGGCCATGACATTCTTTTATTATGAGGTAAAACAAAATGGAAGAAGACGATACAACTGATACTACCCAGGTATTAACCCCAACTGACAAAGAAAAACTGGTCAAGAAAATAGAAGACCAGGAAGACGAGGAACAGGAAGAAGATTAGGTCACACCACTTAAATAGCGAACCATCATTCAGGTAATTTACCTACGATCTCGCTGACAGCTCGACAAAGACTGGTCAGGTCACTGTCATTAATGATGTAAGGCGGCATCAGGTAAACCAGTTTTCCAAATGGCCGTAGCCAGACCCCGGCATCGACAAATTGCTCGGTCATCGACTTCATGTCGACTGCCCGGTGTAGTTCGATTACTCCTATCGCACCCAGGACCCTGACGTCATCGACCTGGAGAAAATCGATGCAATGTGCCAACTGTGCCCCGAGTACCTGCTCAATATTTTTAACTCGACCCTGCCAGTCCGAATCCTGCAGCAGTGAAATGCTGGCCAGCGAAACAGCACAGGCGAGTGGATTCGCCATAAAGGTCGGTCCATGCATAAATACCCCGGGATTACCCCGATCAATCGTCTGGCTTACCTCCGCCGTAGTCAAGGTCGCCGCCATACTCATATAGCCCCCGGTTAAAGCCTTGCCGATACACATGATATCGGGCGTGACTCCCGCGTGCTCACAGGCAAACAATTTTCCGGTGCGACCAAATCCGGTCGCTATTTCATCGGCGATTAGTAACACCTGGTAGCGGTCGCATAGTTTTCTCGCCCTGGTCAGGTATTCTGCCGAATAAAATCGCATGCCGCCGGCGCCCTGCACTATCGGCTCCAGTATCAGAGCGGCAATTTGCTGATGATGTTGTTCGAGCAAACTGGTTAGCGAGCCCATGTCCTTTTTGGTACAGGGAGCACCGAACCGGCAACCAGGCGAGTCGGTAAAATATTGTTTGGCAAGGCTATCCGAAAACAAACCATGCATGCCATTGACTGGATCACAAACCGACATCGCGCCAATAGTATCGCCATGATAGCCACTACGAATCGTGGCAAAGTGAGTTTTATCGGGAAGATCACGGGCATGCCAGTATTGCATTGCCATTTTCATCGCCACCTCGACTGAGACCGAACCGGAATCGGAAAAAAATACCGAAGACAACGCTAACGGCGTAATTTCGACCAGTTTTTCAGCCAGCTGTACTGCCGGTGGGTGAGTCAGTCCACCGAACATCACGTGCGCCATGTCCTCCAGTTGATTGTGTATCGCCCGGTTCAAGACAGGGTGGTTGTAACCATGCACCGCACACCACCAGGACGCCATGCCGTCGATTAACTGGCGCCCATCGGCGAGCCGAATTCGCACTCCCTGAGCGGAAATTACCGGGTAAACCGGATCCTCAGCCTGCATGGGACTATAGGGATGCCAGATATGTTGGTAATCATAACTGGACAGCTCTTCTATTTTCTGTGCTGGTAGTATTTTCATGCTCGAATTCTATCAATAATCAAGGGCATTGAGATCGGGGTCTCCACTCCGGGTTGCCAAAATTCCGGATTGCCTGTAGGAACAGGCCGGTACCGACCCTGGCCGCCTCGGCCTCGATAGACTCGCGCCCGGGGATGCGGGTTCCGAACTCGAGACCGGCCTGGCCGACAATATCGCCTTGATCAAATACCTGGCTCAACAGGTGAAGCGAAACACCCAGGTTTTGCTCGCAGCAATCTATCTGCGTGTTGACCGGGTTGGCGCCCCTATAATCTGGCAATAACGACGGATGTAAATTAAGTGCAGCCTTGCCCACCGCGCTAACTATTCTAGTACCGAGCAGGTACGGCCAACAGGCTACCAGTATGAAATCAGCTTTGACACTGGCGATGTTTGGGGCTTCAGAGGCTTGCGAGGATTCCGGCAGGTAAATCAGTGGTATCGATAATCGCTTCGACGCGCGTACAAACGGGTTAACGTCAACACCCGTATCAACCCGTGTATCACCCAGTCCTTCGGGTATAGAAGGAGCAAACCCGGGTAAAACCAGCGCCGCTGGCTTTAACTCATGCGCGATTAAATGATCAAGCACGGCGACAGAAAACAGTGCGCCGGTCCCAAATAAAATGATGCGTTGTTGAAGCAAGAGCTATCGACCGCTCAGGCAGTATCACCGAGCTCTTCATCACAGAGCTGGGGTGTCATAAAACCGTTGGCTTCGAGTTCGTGCCGAAAACCAAAATAACGCATATCTTCAATTCTGAAAGGATACAATATACCGTCCAGGTGATCACATTCGTGCTGCACCACGCGTGCGTGAAAACCCGATGCCAGCCTTTCGACCGGGCTTCCCTTTTGATCATAACCGCTATATCGAATATCGGTATAGCGCGGAACCAGGCCACGCATGCCAGGGACACTCAAACATCCTTCCCAGCCCTCTTCTTTCCGATCATTCAATTCAACAATAGTCGGATTTATTAAAATCGTCTGCGGCACCGATTCTGCGTCAGGATATCGGGGGTTGTCTTCAAAACCGAAGATAACGACGCGCAGATTGACCCCTATTTGAGGTGCCGCCAGCCCTGCGCCGTCTTCCGCGGCCATCGTCTCCCACATGTCATTTATAAGTTGATCCAGCTCCGGAGTATCGAACTGTTCGACCGGGCAGGATTCTTCGAGCAAGCTAATTTCACCCATTTTTAAAACAGTTTTTATCGCCATATTGGTCTTCCCTAAAGTCCCGCGGGGGAATTTGACTTGAATTGATTGTACCGTAATTCAATGTTATAACATTTTCATAAGCATTGATTGTCTGTTACTTCCAGAGGATTACAATGGCAGATAAAACACCTCCGATTGAACCGGTCAGCGGTACCATAATGCCGCGCTATGCCGGTCCTTCGACCTTTTGCCGTTTGCCTGAGTTACGCGATGTACCCTATTGCGATGTGGCTATACTTGGCATCCCGTTCGATTCGGGTACCAGCTATAGACCCGGAGCCCGCTTCGGACCCCAGGCAATACGCCAGGCTTCGCGTAATCTGCGCACCAATTTTCACCCGGCCTACGACACCGAGCCATTCAAAACACTGCAGGTTGCCGATGCCGGTGACGTGGGCTGTAATCCCTTCAACATACTAGAAGCCATCGCCCAGATCGAGAAACATGCCACCGAACTGTTCAAACAGGCTGGCTCCATTATCAGCCTTGGCGGCGATCACACCATAGCCGTGCCGTTGTTACGGGCCGTTAACAAGCAGGTTGGCCCGGTAGCGCTGGTCCATTTTGACGCCCACCTCGATACCTGGGATACCTATTTCGGTGCACCCTACACCCATGGTACGCCGTTTCGGCGGGCGGCCGAAGAAGGCTTATTCAAAGACGACGCGTCGATGCACGTTGGAATTCGCGGTCCGCTGTATAGCCGGGAAGACCTGGACAATGATGCCGAACTGGGATTCAAGGTAGTCCATTGCGACGAGCTGCAGAACCAGGGCGTAGATCACGTGGTAAAACGGATAAGAGATCGTGTCAAAGATAATCCACTCTATTTATCGATCGATATCGATGTGCTCGACCCGGCCCATGCGCCGGGTACCGGCACGCCCGAAATAGCAGGCATGACCAGCCGCGAGCTGGTCAATATCATTCGCGGTCTTAAAGGGCTCAATTTGATAGCAGCGGATATTGTCGAGGTTGCGCCGGCCTATGACCACGCCGAAATTACCTCGCTCGCCGCGGCAACCATAGCATTTGAAATGATCAACCTGATCGCCAGCAATTCATAGTTCCGGGCATGAATCCTGTTTAGCGGTGTGGATCGCAAACCAGAAGACCGCGGTGAGCAACATCGCACCACCGATGAAGGTATTAATCGAAGGCGTCTCCCGGATAACTAACCAGACCCATAAGGGCCCGAGAATACTTTCCAGCAGGTAAATCAACTGGACCTCGGCAGAACTGGTAAATCGGGGTGCTATGGTTAAAATCATGAACGCGAAAGGCACCAGTAAAAAACCGATGATTGCGACATAAATAAACTGTGTCGAACTAATACTTATATCTGAAGACATCGTGTAGGCAAACACAGCCATGATCATGCTACCGATAATAACCGATGGCACCAGGTCGATTTCCTTCTTATATCGCACCAGTACCGCGCTACAGCCGGTAGTGAAGGCACAGACCAGCGCAAACAAATCGCCCGCAAGGCCGCCACCTAGTCGATAACTGCCAAGTCCAATGATAGTGATGCTGATCAGCGCGATTCCAATTACGACCCAGGTTATCGGGCGTTGATTTTCTTTCAACACAACAAGAGATAGAACTGCGGCGAAAATGGGTGCCGAGGACAGGATTACCAGTGTATTGGCGACCGAGGTTATTTGAATGGAATATATGAAGGTGATGTTAGTGGTGGCATATAAAAAACCGTTAAGAATGCCTGCCCAGCCAATACCAGTCACCACGTTAATAAAACCCGAGCGATAATATAGCAACAATAGCATGGTAATCGCGATGATCGGGAAAACACCACGGTAAAATACCAGGGTAAAATTATCCAGCGCTGCGAGGCGAATCAACAGGCTATCGGGGCTTAAAACGAATACCCCTAGCAACGACATCACGATGCCCTTGGTACGTATCGATTGGCGCATCTATGATATATCTAAAACCTGTTTAGCCCGGATACCAGGGTCTTACGACCAACCAGCCAAATTAATTTCCGGGCTTCAGGCAATTTACTTATCCAGCATTTTACCCACTGGCTTGCCCGATTCATTCCAGATCCAGTGCCCCCATTCGTCCTGACTTACCTCGCCCATGTCCTCCAGCCTTGACATGGCTTCCCTGAAGCCAGTATCCATCATGGTTACATTGGTCCTGGAGTTTTCGGTATTGTCCTCACTGGATCTAAGACCATAGGCAATATACTCCATGCGCGACTGCCTGCGCTCCTTCAGCCACAGGATCAAAAATATCAGAATTAGAATTCCAGAACCGATCAAGACATACACGATATCCATCACACCCTCACAAGTTTTTAGCTGGGCTCATAGTAACGATATATGTAGAAAATTAATATACTGATCAGCTAAACTTCAGCGTAATTTCATAGCTATTGCGACAAATTTATGAAGCAATAAGAACAAATCAAATAATTTCCAGAGTACACAATCGATGCCATTATCTATACCCAGTGAACGCAAATTGACCCATACCCGGGTAGTCACCTGTCGCGGATTTGAACGGCCGGATAATTTATGGGATATCGAGGGTCGAATTGTGGACACCAAGCCCTACGCATTTCCCAATCAGGATCGCGGCGGCGAGATTAAAGCCGATGAGCCATTACACGATATGTCGATCCGATTGACTATCGATGCCAGTCTTGAGGTACACGACGCTGAAGCGGTCATAGACGACTCGCCATATAATTACTGCAAGTGCGTAACACCCATTGTCAGCCAGCTAATCGGTCTTCGCATAGCACCTGGCTGGACACTAAAATCCAGATCAGCCATGGGTAAAAATCGGGGTTGTACCCACCTGACCGAATTATTGGGTCCGATGGCGACCACCGCTATCCAGACACTATCGAGTAAGAGGCAAAATCAGGAAGCTAACAGTAAAAATCAACAACCAAAGCGCAGCTCGTTTTTTATCGATTCCTGCCATGCGCTGTCAGCTGATAGCCCGGTAGTCAAAAAACACTGGCCTGACCAGTATCGTGAAAACAGTAGCGATGAATCCTAGTCTAAGTTTAAAGTATTGATACCATGACGGTTCACTGTACGCCCGTAACCGGGTAATCTTGATCCGCCACCTTCCACCATGCCCCGCAAAAGCACCGTCACTAGCGTCTGCTACTCGCGATACTTTACTCTGAGCGCCTATTAATGTTAGTTTCGCCGATTCGACCTGTCTGCGAGATACCCGTGTTTTATAAAACCGACCAACCCCATGGCCTGCCCCACGACCCCTTCAAGAGTTGCGTGGTGCCGCGGCCGATCGCCTGGGTTAGCTCCATCCATCCCAATGGTATTATCAATTTGGCACCATTCAGTTTTTTTAATGCACTGGCGAGTGATCCACCGATGGTAATGATCTCGTTTACCGGTTATCACCAACACGGCGGCGAGAAAGACAGCCTGTTCAATATCAAGGCCAGCGGCGAGTTCGTTGTTAACATGGTGCCGTTGGCGCTCAAACAGGCAATGAATACCACCACCGCGCCGGTTGCTCACGAAATCGATGAACTGGAACTGGCCGGGCTCCACACCGAAGATTCAGTCCTGGTGAAACCGCCGCGTGTGAAAGAGGCACCTATCAATATGGAGTGTGAGTTTTTCCAGGAAATAAAGCTTCCCTGCACACTGGAGGACAGTATCAATACCACCATTATTGGTAAAGTACTGGGCATTCATATCAAAGACCAGGTGCTCACAGATGGCATGATAGACCTGTCAAAAATCAGACCCTTAGCTCGACTGGGCTATAACCAGTATACCGACGTCGATCACCTGTATACGATGGCACGTCCCACAGGCTAGTCCGTATTACCCTGGCGCTCGTCGTCATCTGATATCAGGCTTTTCTGAAACTCAACCGAAACGCCTTTCGAAAATACCGCTAGTCCATTGTCCAGGAAATGCTGTCGCATCGGATGGCCGTTACCGCTACTCGCCTGCATATCCGATTCGGCCGTGTGATGTTCGACAGCCGGCCAATGATCCGTCTGGGGATCGGCTCCTTCGTCCACTATATCCAGCGGATCATCCTCACTGATAGCCGGGTATTGCAAAATATCCATAAACTGCCAGGTCGCCTCCAACGGAATATTATTATCCGGGTCATAAAAATAAATTGACCAGAAAATGCCGTGATCTACAGCTCCTTCGACCTCGATATTGGCTGCCTTGAGTCGATCCTTGAGCGCGAACAAATCTTCCCTGGAATCCACTGTGAAGGAAACATGATCGAATCCGATTGGCAAACTGGTGCGGTCGCCAGGGAACTTCCGGTTCATCGCACAGGCACCTTCATATTCAAAGAAGGCGACGTGGGTAACACCGTCAGGAAACTGGAAAAAATAGTGTCGATAGCCATCGTGCCCGATACCGGCACTCAACTTTAAATTTAACAGGTCGCGATAAAAGCGTATGGTTTTCACCATATCACTGGTAATAAACGCGAGGTGGTTGATGCCTTTCAAATTCATCTAATTGGCCCGGCTTTGCGTAAAAATATATTATATGCCTGCTCAGGCCATATAAAAATGGCTGGCTTTCCAAACTTCCTTCTTAAATGGGTGCTGATAATTCCAAAATCTCGCTCACTCGGAAGGAATTTTCATCCCGTCAATCGTTTGTTTCACCTCTTCAGCCAATCGGTCGCTACTGCCTTCGGGGGCGAGGTACCAGACCAGTAGCCAGATAGCCAGAATAACAAGTGTCGCATGCCTGAGAATAAACGATATCTTATCTCCCGACTTTAGTCCTTCGACCCTGTCCCGGTTAGATTTATAGATGCGGTAAAAAAAGCCGATGACTATAAAAAATGGCCCATAGAGAAACTGTATCCATCGTTGATATCGTTTATTCATATTTAAAAATAGCCCGCTTGTATCGGCACAGTATCACACGGTGGATTGATCCAACTACAGCGTATCAGCATTGGCTCAGATTGGCATCGGCCCACCAGGGGTATAGCTATAACTTGCGCTAAATCATTGACATTAAAAGAAATACTGTAAATAAAAACGCCTCAACTACACTTGATATAAATCAATTTCAAAATGATTTGCCAATAGTCCCCTTGTGAAACTCCGGCGAAGAACAGGTAGCCTAACATTTACGGGGAGAGGCTCTATGAAAACATTTCCTCAGATTGAATTAACATCAAAAGATCGCCTGTTAACCAGCATGCGCCTGGCAATAGACGAAACCAAGCTAATCAGGTCCATCAGTAGTTTCAAAGACATGGCGCGTAAGCTGAAATCAGATAATCCGTTGTCGCAGAGACTGAAACATCTCAACAAAGAAATCACCAGGCTTGAGGCCAGGCTGACAAAGGTCCGGAATATGGCAAGGGAAAATTAAATAAACGATTGGTGCCCGGGGCCGCGATTAATGAATGGGGTCAGGTCTAACATTCTAACACGAGTCATCACTTAGCTTCCGGTTTCACGTCCGATTTGGATGGACCTGGTCGCTAATCTTTTCTGATCTTTTACCTGGGGATTTACTTTATTCCGACCCGCTGTCATCATGGCTGGATGAAAGGATTCCTCGCCTTTCCCGTTCTACTCATTCTTCTTAACGGTACCCCCGCGTCTGCTGATCTGGAGAAGGGTTGGGATGCTTACAGAAATGGAGACTATACAACCGCGTTCAAAGAGTGGGAACCGCTTGCCGAACAGGGAATGATCGATGTCCAGTTCAATATTGGCTGGATGTACGACAATGGGATAGGTGTCAAAAAAAACTATAAGACCGCGGCCAAGTGGTACAAGTTAGCCGCCGAAAACGAACATGCCGATTCCCAGTACGTCCTGGCCCTGATGTATCAAAAAGGAAGAGGTACCACCAGGGACTCCAGGACCGCGGTCAAGTATCTTGAGAAAGCTGTTCAACAAGGTCATATCAAGGCCCAGTACATTCTGGGAATGATGTACTACGAAGGGAAAGGGGTCACCAGGGACTACCTGGCTGCGATCCAGTTATTCAAACCCGCTGCCGAACAAGGACATGCCACTGCCCAATATAATCTCGGTTACATGTACCAGCGGGGATATGGCGTCCCTCGGGACTATAACCGCGCTTATATGTGGTTAAGTAAATCTGCCTCACAGGGAATCAGGAGTGCGGCGGTGAATCGCGACATAGTTGAAAATGAAATGACACCTGCCCAAATAAAGAAAGCGGAGGATCTAGCCCGCGAGTGCGAGGTGAAGAACTACAAGGATTGCTGATTTACACTGGCATAAACAAATTATTATTTGTAGTCATGGTTAACTACTCGATTATACGATTTAAATAATGGTGCCCGGGGCCGGAGTTGAACCGGCACGGTATTTCTACCGAGGGATTTTAAGTCCCTTGCGTCTACCAATTTCGCCACCCGGGCTCTATTCGGGATGGTCTCTATATATAAATGCCTTATTTTTATATTGCAGTAGTTCCGGAAACTACCGTCTACCACTTCGGGACGGTCTTTATTAATCTTTGCCCTGCTTTTATGTCCTGGTAGTTCCAGGAACCACCATCTACCACAACGCCTCCCGGATCAAGCGGCGCATAGTACTTTGCATATACATTTCTGGCAAGGATAGCATTCTAATAGACGAGGTTCAGTGCCATGAGAGTCATGGTGTCTGGTTAATAACCCCGATGATTTCCATTGATCTCCCGAAATAAGTAAACTGTCCGCCTAAATACGGAGAACCCAGACCATGACCGATGCCACTCAAATCAAAATTCCACAGGAAGCCTTCGACTGGTATGACGAGTACGCTCACGGCGATATCGACCGCCGTACCTTTATGTCCAGGCTAGCGACACTGGCGGGTGCCGGTTTCAGTATGAGCCTGTTGACCAGTGCCCTGATACCCAACTATGCCCTGGCGGAGCAGGTGTCGTTCAATGATGCCGATATTATCGCCAGCTTCGAGACTTTCGAATCGCCGGACGGCCATCTGGAAGGCCGGGGATACCTGGTAAAGCCCAGCAAGCTCTCCGGCAAAACCGCCGCGGTGTTAGTTGTGCACGAAAATCGCGGACTGAATCCATACATCAAGGATGTAGCGCGCCGACTGGCCAAGCAAGGGTATCTCGCCTTTGCACCGGACGCGCTGTACAGCCTCGGTGGTTACCCGGGTAACGATGATAAGGGTAAAGCGATGCAAAAATCGATGGAGCGAGCTCGAATTGAACAGGATTTCGTTTCCGCGGCAAAATATTTGAAGACTCACGAATTGTCCAGTGGCAAGCTGGGCGTAGTGGGCTTCTGCTTTGGCGGCTACATCAGCAATATGCTGGCGGCGACGCTACCCGACCTGGTCAACGCTGCCGTTCCTTTCTATGGCACTCCTGCCAAGGAACCGGCCGTCCAAAATGTCAGGGGCCCGCTAATGCTACAATTTGCCGAACTGGACAAACGGGTTAATAAATCCTGGCCAGCTTACGAAGCATTACTGAAGAGTAACAACGTGGATTACCAGGCATTCGTCTACCCGGGTGTAAACCATGGCTTCCACAACGATTCTACTGGGCGCTATAACATGGACGCGGCGGAACTCGCGTGGTCGCGAACCCTGGCATTCTTTGGCAAGCACTTGTCATGACCAGGCATATTTTTTATCAGATGGATCACGCTGCATGAACATCGATACTTGACCTCGAAATGTCAGAGCAAATGATCAGAGTTACCGCCGAAGATGGTCACAGCCTCGATGCCTTTCGCGCGACACCGGATAATCCAAAAGGTGGCCTGGTCATCCTGCAGGAAATTTTCGGCATGACTGAACAGCTTAAATCTGTCACACGGGCCTGGTGCGCCGATGGCTATGATTCGATCCTGCCCGCCATGTATGATCGGATTAAACCAAACACGGTAATATCCTTTGATGATATGGAAGGCGCGCAGGGGATGATGAAGCAATTCGATCCCGACAGTGTGGTTATGGATATTCGAGCTGCTGTCTCCGCCGTTGATCGTGGCAGTGGGGTTTCCCTGCTCGGATTTTGCTGGGGTGGCGGTGCGGCCATACGCATGGCTAGCATCCTCGATCTGGCAGGCGCCATTTCCTATTACGGAACCCAGTTGGCGGATAATTCTGCCAATGGCGCTAACTGTGCGACACTTTTTCACTTTGGCGAGAGCGATCAACATGCATCGCCGGAAGTTATTGAGGGCGTTAAGCAGAATATCCCGGATGCCGAATGTTATATATATGACGCGGGCCATGCTTTTGCCAACGATGCGCGAACGGATTTCTATGTCGAAGATGCCGCAAAGCTGGCCAGGCGGCGCAGTCTCGAATTTTTGGATCGCGCCCACGGCGCTTGAGCAAAGAATACCAATGACAAGTTCCGACCCCGATCTGGATAACAATCCATAGACCTGGATGCCAGTCTTTCTCATTCGCCACGGCCAATCCGAATTCAACGCTGCCTATAACGGAGGCGACATAGACCCGATGATCTTCGACGCACCGCTGACAGAAAAGGGACGTAGGCAGGCTGAAGATGCAAAAGCGCTAGTCGCGGATCTGGGTATCAAACAGGTCATCACCTCTCCATTAACCCGGGCGATACAGACCGCCCTGCACCTGTTCGACGGCATCGCACCGATCACGGTCGCGGCAGGGCATCGTGAGCTGTTGATCCACAGTTGCGATGTAGGTCGACATCCCGCTGACCTGCAACGAGATTTTCCGACCCTCTCCTTTACACATCTGGCAGATTGCTGGTGGCATCAGGGACCGCAGAACGACGATGGTATTGCGGTCGAACCTGAAGAGGTTTTCCTGCAACGCATGGCCAATTTTGCGCAAGACCTGGCCCAGGTCAAGGAGCGCCCGCTCGCAATTGTCGGTCACGGCAACGCATTCCACGCGCTGATTGGGCGAACCCTGGACAATTGCGAAATACATCATTATCAACCAGGCTGATTTGAGTCAATATTCTATCTACCTGGTTTATCTCCCGCGTAAACCTAACCCGAGTACCCTCGAGAGCTACACGACGGACAACCGATTTAATGCCCGGTATACTGTTGCCGTGAAAATTTGGTATCTAGTTTAATGTCTAACAAGGTTACAGTTTGGTTGCAGGAGCTTGATCTGGGTCAGTACGCAACGGTTTTTGAAGAAAACGAACTGGAACTCGACCAGCTGATTGATCTCAACGACGAGGATATGAAAGACCTGGGTGTCACGGTTATGGGGCATCGCAAGAAGTTGTTTAGAGCGATCAAAGCCCTGCCAGCAATACCGGCGCCTGCTATGGAACAAAGCGACGCAACGGCTTTATCCCAGCAGCCAGCGTCTCCTCCCGTGACCGAATCCGAACGTCGTCAGCTGACGGTGATGTTCTGCGATCTTGTTGGATCTACCGAGCTGTCACAACTTTTCGACCCTGAAGATCTACAGAACCTGATCACTGCTTATCAGGCTGCCTGCAATAGCGCGATCGAGCGTTTCGACGGTTACGTGGCAAGATATATGGGCGACGGCATGCTAGTCTATTTCGGTTATCCGGTTGCGCACGAGGATGATGCCGAACGCGCGGTACGTGCAGGGCTTGGCGTAATCGAAGAAGTAGCATCGCTGGACCTGCCCTACGAGGTTGAGTTATCGGTACGTGTTGGCATCGCAACGGGGCTGGTAGTGGCCGGCGATATCATTGGAGAAGGCGCTTCTGAAGAGCGATCGGTACTCGGCGAAACACCGAATCTGGCTGCCCGGTTACAGGGTATAGCACCACCGGGAGATGTCATTATCGCCGATTCGACCCGGCGACTGGTTGAGGGGCGTGTCGAAATCGAAGCGCTCCAGCCGGTTTCGCTTAAAGGATTCAAGGATTCGATCCAGGCGTTCCGGGCTTTCAGAATTCATGCAACGAGTCGATTTGATGCCGCAACCTCCCAAAGTTTGACACCGTTCGGAGGCCGAAATAGTGAACTCAGCCTGTTGACTGATCGTTGGCAACAGGCTTGCTCGGGAGATGGGCAGGTAGTGATGCTATCCGGCGAGGCTGGTATAGGAAAGAGCCGCATTCTTCACGAATTGCGTGATCGATTGAGCAATACATCCCACGTTTCAATACGCTTTCACTGTTCTCCATTCAACACTAATACTCCGTTTTTCCCATTTATTGAACAGCTGAGATCCTCTGCCGGGTTCGCAGAAGGCGATAGCGAAGACGACAAGCTCGACAAGCTTGAACGGCTAATCGCTAGAACTTCAGGTAATGTCGACACCGAAGTACCCACTCTAGCGGCCCTGATGTCGCTACCGGTGGATCGTTATGCGCAGCTAGAATTATCACCACCGCAGCAAAAGACGCAGACCATCACGGTACTTGTTGAACAGCTCCTGAGATTCAGTCACAGCAATTCGGTGATTGTATTAGTCGAAGATATACACTGGATCGATCCATCGACACTGGAAGTATTTGACGCGTTGGTCGATTCACTCCAGCAATTACCCGTTCTGCTGGTGATGACCCATCGTCCAGGACTTGAGAAGCGCTGGGAAGAATTCGGACACTTCACACAGGTTTCCCTGAACCGCCTCGGCCATCAGGAAATGTGTGCGCTGGTTGATCGTATTACAGATGGTAAAGGATTGCCGGAAAGTGTACTCAAGCAGGTTCTCGCACGCACCGATGGCGTGCCGCTTTTCGTCGAGGAGTTGACCAAGACCTTGTTGGAGTCAAAACTGCTTCAAGAAGTCGATGGGCAATTGGTATCCAATAACCAACTATCTTCGATGGTAATTCCGGCTACCCTGAGGGATTCTCTAATGGCGCGCCTGGACCGGCTCGCACTAGCCAAGGAAGTAGCCCAGGCCGCCGCCTGCATAGGACGCGAGTTTTCTTACGATTTGCTCGACGCGATAGTAGATTCCGAAAACCTTGATGGAAAACTCGATCAACTGGTAGGCGCAGGTCTTGTTTTTCGTCGCGGTTCCAGGGATCTGGGTCAATTTGTGTTCAAACACGCGCTGGTGCAGGATGCAGCATATGGAAGTTTGCTCAAAGCCAGGCGGCGCGAGCTGCACGCCCGAATCGCTAAAATCCTGGAAGATGGATTTTTGAACAAAAAGGAGATCGAACTCGAGTTGCTTGCCCACCATTATTCGGAGGCTGGACTGGTCGATTCAGCGCTTCGCTACTGGTTAAAAGCGGGCCAGCAAAGCGCGAATCAATGTGCTCACATCGAAGCAATTGCCCATCTACAACGTGGGTTATCGATAATTGATGCATTGCCCGACGGCGAGCAAAATATTCGACATGAAATTGAATTTCGGATGATACTAGGGGTACCACTGATGAGCAGAGAAGGCGCGGCATCGCAGATGGTACTCAAGAATTATCTACGTGCCCAGATATTGTGTGAACAACTAGGCGATGATAAACATCTGTATCCAATACTTTGGGGAATGTGGTTCCATCACCTAATGAGTTCGGGGCTACGTCAGGCGTGTGAAATAGCTGACCGGTTACTCGAGATCGGTCAAAATCGAAACGATACAGAATTAATGCTCGAGGCGCACCATTGCCAGTGGGCAGTTCGATTTATAAGCGGTGATCTTACCACTGCGCTCGAACACTGTGATCGGGGCACAGCGCTTTATCGCGCCGACAAGCATCATGCATTGACGTTTACCTACGGAGGGCACGACCCTGGAGTCTGCGCGCTAAATGTCAGTGGAATCGCACTTTGGATATTGGGTTATCCAGAGCAGTCACAGGAAAAGTTCGAGTCGGCTAAAAATCTGGCAAGAAAACTGGAGCATTCAACGACCTTATCCGACGCACTGAAGATGAATCTTGTGGTCTGTACTTTGCAGCGCGACGAATCCGTGCTCGATCAAAAAGCGAACGAGCTACTCAAGTTTGCCGAGGTTGATGGCGCGTTTGACAACCTGATACTGGCCAGAGGATTAATCGGCTGGGTTATGATTCAACGAGGGGACCTGCAAGGAGGCCTTAAGTTCATTCGTGAATCGGTGGAGCAGTGGCTTGAGCAGACCAATCCCTGGTGGGCGTTACCAATCTCGTTAGTCGCTGAATCTCTGGGACAAATAGGCGAGGTAAAAGAAGGGTTGAAGTTGGTGGAAGACACCTTAAGCCTCGGACAACGCCGCGAGGCGCACTGGTGCGAGGCAGAGTTGTATCGCGTGAAAGGCAAATTGTTGCTCATTATTGCAATGGAAGCCCCATCCGGAGCTGAAGATGCTTTCAGGCGAGCGATGGAAATAGCAGGTGCGCAAAATGCCAGGTCTCTGGAACTAAGAGCCGCAGTGAGTCTTGCCCAGCTATGGCAGACCGAAGGCAAAACTAACCAGGCCCGTGAACTGCTCCGCCCGATTTACGACTGGTTTACCGAGGGTCTTGATACTGCCGATCTAGTACAGGCTAAGGCGTTACTTAAAGAGCTAACCTGAAGGGAAATTAATAGTCGACTTTGGATGAACCTGAAAACACTAATGGAGGCTGACCATGCCTTTAGTCTTTACCCCTCAGACCACTGCTAAAAAGCAGCTTTTCTGCATGTTGAGAACAGTTCCTTACCCCCATAGCAGACCTACAGATTTTGCAATTCAACTACCGCTAAGTGCTGCGGATTCAAACGGTCGATGCAACACATGCGTTAAATCTTGAAGCCAATCAACGCCACAACATTAGTCTCGTCGGTTTAGAACCGAGGCAATGTCGTTCGCACTTGCGGCCGAAATGAGTTCTGAGAAAGTGCCCTGATCACGCATTTCCGTTGCCGCCTTAAGCAAAGCGCCGGTGGCAACACGGGCAAGCCAACCGCCCAGACTGACTCGTCGAACGCCGGCCGCCGATAGTTCATCAATCGTCAGGTTAGGCATGGTGAGCACGTTAACCGGCTTTGATACCGCACCAACAATTTTACGAACCTCATCATTGGTTTTAAGGCCCGGCGCGTAGAGTACATCGGCCCCAACCGCCTCGAAAGCCTTAAGGCGGCGGATGGCTTCGTCGAGATCATGAACATTGCGTAGCACGCCTTCCGCGCGCGCCGTAATCGTGAAAGGGAAAGACAGAGCTTTGGCGGCCTCGACACCTGCTTTTACCCTGTCGACAGCGAGTTCGAAGTCGTAGATCTTGGGTCCCGGCTTGTCGGTGAAATCCTCAATGGAACACCCGACCAAGCCGGTATCGGCTGCCAGCCGCACTGTTTCCGCAACGCCCATCGGCGTGTCGGAGAAGCAATTCTCAAGGTCGGCGCTCACCGGAATGTCGACCGCCTGGCAAATTTCGCGACAATGCTGCATCTTCTCATCGCGCGTGACCTGGCCATCAAACCGACCAAGCGTTGTTGCATAGCCGGAGCTAGTCGTCGCCAGCGCTTCAAAGCCCATACCTTCAAGCATGCAAGCGGAGCCCACATCCCATGGATTTGGAATGATGAAAATCTGCGGACTCTCGTGCAGAGCACGAAATGCTGCGCCTTTTTCCGATTGTGTAGGCATTATTTCCTCCACGGTTTGCAAGAACTGGCTCACTTCTGAAAGTGAGCTGAGATTTTCAATGCAACTTTAGGTATGTCAATGTAGCTATATTGACCCTATCACGCTGTACTAACGTGAAAAAAGAATGACTTTTGAAATGCCTCATGAATTTCCCAGGTAGATGCTTCGCCCTGAGCTATAAAGAAACTATCGCCCGGCCCAAAAGTGGTTTGTTTTCCCTCCCCATCGGTGACGGTGACCCGACCTTTTATAACTGTGCAATACTCAGAAAACGGATTAATTAACCGGACCTTGCCAGGGCTACATTCCCAGACCCCTGCTGCCACAGGTCCCCCGGCATTTCCCCAATCTATACGCCCCGATTGCTGAGGACTGCCATCTAGAATTTCAACCCCTTCTTCTTCAAATTCCGGCCAAGACTCTAGTCCAGTTTGTTTTGATGATAGTTTGTACGGTTGCATTAGCTTTTCCCCAGATTTTAGCAAAAGTGTACAGGCTTGTTTCTTCCCGAACAACGGGCTTATCAATGTCCTGGGGACAGTTTTTGCCGCCTATCCAAAAATCAAGAGCGTCCGGAAAGTGCCGAGGCCGTGCCGAGAAACCGACCTATTTAGCAACCGCCTATTACTGCTGAAAGCAGGCTAATCTATTACGCGAGGTCTTGCACCTATCCAGCGATTGAAAGGACCACGTGGTTAATGTATGACCAGTACTCCCAATCATTCCACGAGCCATGGTATAAAGGTCCATCCAGCCGTTGCATGTGCGAAATGGCTGGGCGGTCGTGCCATCTTGGTTTGTGCCTGTCCAAATTTTATTTAGTCCTACAGTTTTACCGGTGGGATCGATGTTGATAAAGTGTTGGATGGATCCGTCCGTTAGATCGGTATAATTTTCGGCGATCTTGGTTCCGTCGGGAAGCAGGTAAGGATGGGAAGACTTCGTGAAGCGAGTATTAGGGCTATCGGTTCCATCGGATAGCCAGGCTAAATAAGTGGCGGATGGAACGATTGATGCTGGGTCGTCCGCTTGCGCCTGGCACTTGTCGTCGGCTCCCTTTAGACCGCCAAGATTGCCGTTGAATCTCTCACTGGTGACGAAAACGGTCTTTTCATTGCGTTCGTTGGATACCGGAGCCGCGCAGGCTGTGAGTAACGCCGCAGCGAAAGCCATAGTTAACAGCTTATTCATGTAAACCCCCTTTGATAGTTTTTATTGAAAAAGTTACAACTGCCATCGTGCCCGCATACTAATCCAAGAAAATCGATTGTTTTTGATGTAAATCAAGTCGGCATAAAAAGCGTGTATTGGATTTAGTTAGTATCGAGTATCTATATAGGGTTGCTAACGGCTATTCACCGCAATTATCTCAGCGTCCGTTAAGCCGAGAGCGGAAGTTAATCCAGGAAATTTGAACGTCGGCTAAGGGGAAAGCTGACCTTCAGATTTCATCGCTCAAGGGCGGCAATGTGGTCTTGCCCCAATTTGGTGGACACCTAGAATAGGCGCATAGCGCCGGGAGGTGTCAGATGACAAAACCAAAGCGATATAAACGTTAGAGAGCCAGCCGTGGTAAAATCGATTAAGAGGTGAAACCCATGTGCGCGAATGCAGATAAAACCGTCCATCTAAAGACCTTGATAGCTGAGATTAAGGCTTTATTCGCTCAATGGAAAAAGAATAGATCACTGGCTAAACCAACTGCTCTGCCTACCCGCTAAAAAGCTCATTTCTTACCGTAAAACACTGGGTAATATGCATCTTTGAGGGACTATCTCTTCGGGGCAATGGAAGGGGGGTGGTAGTAGATTGTTCAGCGAAATAGCCGCTAACCAGAATTTTATTAACGGGAATCCCTTCATTACATTTAACCACGTATGCGCCTGAGTATCTAAAGCAGACAAAAAAATGCCCAATCCTGAGACTAGGCATAAAAAGCATCCCAGGTTCAGGGGAATTAATATTCACTAACTAGGGAAGGAGTGTTAGTGCCTGGGATAACTTTGGTATTAGGGTACATCAACTAAGGTCATTCCTGAGTTGATCTGGATCAAGAATAATTATTTCAGGTTCGCATAGTGTTCTTGCCTCAACCGGGCGAATCCTTAGCAGCGTCAGATTGTAACGGCTTACTTCAATATCTTAAAAATGGACATGGGGTGCGGTAATGGAATTAAGAACAATTCTTGGGGCATCACTTCTGTTGCTTGTGTCAGTGCAGGTTACTTTATCAAAACTTTTTGGCGGCCAAATTGTGAAACTTTCTGATGAAGCTCTTACACGCTCCAGTTTGTTAACATTAGAACCTGGATTACAAAACATTAATAATTCTAAAGTAGCGAGTGGACGGGTGCTTAGTGAGCCTTACAAATTTCGCCTAGTGCAAAACAGGGACGCTTGCATTCTTATCGACATGCGTTATGGATCGCGTCATGCACTCGCGAATACATCTTGTGTCCCAGAATAGAAGACCTCGTTACACGAATGGAATAAGCACAGAGGCTAGGCGCGAATATTTAGCCAAAACTTAATTTACTGTCCGGAATTAGTTGACCACTACATATCAACCTCTTTAGTTTCGACTAAATCGCTCGATACCAACACTTAACCTGGATAGTCAAGGACATAACGGGATTAAACAGGGCGGTAAGAGAATCGCCGAAGAGGGGCTTGTAGCATAGGTTAATAGAATTTTAAGATCGGAAATCTGTTGTATAACAGGGGTTTAGGTACACCCCAAAAAAGGAGATATGGAGGCTGAGGGCGGAATCGAACCGCCGTACACGGCTTTGCAGGCCGCTGCATGACCACTCTGCCACCCAGCCAATGAGTGCACTCTTCGCATGTTA